>Ga0209490_10002603_pt1 | contig 17011 bp, 19 predicted proteins | sample MAT06_FD_187209 | JGI IMG/M metagenome (GOLD analysis project Ga0209490, IMG submission 187209) | Freshwater microbial communities from Lake Fryxell liftoff mats and glacier meltwater in Antarctica - MAT-06 (SPAdes) (version 2) | ecosystem: Environmental > Aquatic > Freshwater > Ice > Liftoff...
TCAAAACCACGACCAGGCAAAACCCCATGGCGATCTCGTAACTCACCATTTGCGCCGACGCCCGCATGGCGCCCAGAAAAGCGTATTTCGAGTTCGACGCCCAGCCAGCAATGATCACGCCATAGACCTCGAGCGAGGTGATCGCCATCAGGAACAGCAAACCGGCGTTGATGTTGGCAAGCACCACATCCGGGCCGAATGGCACCACGGCCCAGGCCGCCAACGCCGGCATGATGGTCATGATGGGTCCGAGCAGGAACAGCCCTTTGCTGGCCGCGGCCGGCACGATGATCTCCTTGGTCATCAGCTTGAGCGCGTCGGCGATCGGAGTCAGCAAGCCCATCGGACCGACCCGGTTCGGACCGTTGCGCAACTGGGTAAACGCAATCGCCTTACGCTCCCACAAGGTGAGGTAGGCGACGCAGCCCATCAGCGGGACCAGCACTACCACGATCTTGAGCAGGGTCCACAGAACCGGCCAGGCAAACGCTGTCCACCACGGCGCGGACAACAGGCCCAGCCCGGCGGCGTGCAGCTGTTCAATCACACCAGAACCCCGGCCCGGTCGGCGGGCGCGGCAGCGGCGCGCGCATCGGCGGTAAGTTGCAAGGATGGCGCGCGGCGAACGATCGAGTCGAGCTGGTACAACGCCGCCACGGCTGGCTCGACGGTCGCCGCAGCCAGATCGATCGCAATGCCATCGTGGGTATTGCCCAGTAGCTTGTTATCCACGATGGATCCGCTGGCAGTGCCATCAAAACCGGCGCGCACCAGAACATCGTGCGAAGACTCGAAGTCAAACCCTGGCAGGCCAAGCAAATTGCCCAGCACCCGCAACACCTTCCAGCCCGGCCGCGCGTCGCCCGCCGGTTTGACAACAGCGTGGAAGCCCTGCAGCCGTCCCTCGGCATTGACAAAGCTGCCCGATGTCTCGGTGAATGGCGCAATTGGCAACAACACATCGCTGATAGCGAGGTTGGCTTTGAACGGGCTCAATGTGACCACCATCGCACTGGCCGCCAGTTTGTGGGCGGCGCCACCAGCCGCGTCGAATGCGGGCTCGGTATTGAGCAGCAGCACCGCCTTCAGGGAGCCGCCGAGCATCTGCCCGGCGTGCAGCCCGCCAGCACGCGGCATGGCACCAACCAATTGGGCACCGACTGTGTTTGCCGCCTCGGTGAGGTAGCCAACCGTACATCCCGTGTGTTCCCCGATCCAGTTGGCCAATGCCAGCAGGCTGGAGGCCTTGGCGTGGTGTGCCGCAGCGTTGCCGAGCAGCACCGCCTTGCGGTCGCCGCGCAGCAAGGACTTGGCAATTGCCAGTGCCTGAGGGCTCACGCTACCCGATGCCGGAGCCGCGATTTCTTTCTCTGCCGCCACCGCAGCCGCCACGTCGGCGAGGGCACGGACCCAGAGTGCGGACGCGGACTGGACGGTCGTGGCGATCGGCATCGCCCAGTCCACCGGCCGATCCGACACCACATGCACCGCACAACCGGAGCGCGCCGCCTGGCGCACCCGTTGCGCAAACAACGGATGGTCCTTGCGCAAATTCGAGCCAATGACCAATACTCGCTGCAGCGTCGACAGCGACGCGATGCTGCAACCGAGATAGCGGGCGCGGCTCTGCACCGGGAACTCCGCATTGCGCAGCCGGTAGTCGACGTTCTCGCTGCCCATGCCGCGCACCAGTTCTGCGCTCAGGTACAACTCTTCAAGCGTGCTGTGGGCGCTGGTCAGCGCACCAATACTGGCAGCCCCATGGTCGGCCTTGACCTGCTTGAGGCCATTGGCCACGTATTCCAGGGCGGTTTGCCACTCCACCTCCTGCCACTGGCCACCCTGCTTGAGCATTGGCTTGGTCAGGCGCTCAGGGCTGTTGAGCGCCTCGTAGGAAAAGCGGTCGCGGTCGGCGATCCAGCATTCGTTCACGGCTTCGTTTTCCAGTGGCACGACCCGCATCACCTTGTGGTTCTTGACCTGTACCACCAGATTGGCGCCCGTCGAATCGTGCGGACTGACCGACTTGCGCCGCGACAGTTCCCAGGTGCGTGCGCTGTAGCGAAACGGCTTGCTGGTCAGCGCCCCCACCGGACAGATGTCGATCATGTTGCCGGACAACTCGGAATCGATGGACTGTCCGACAAAGGTTTCGATTTCCGCGTGTTCGCCGCGGTGTGACATGCCAAGCTCCATCACGCCGGCGACTTCCTGGCCGAACCGGACACACCGTGTGCAGTGGATGCATCGGCTCATCTCTTCCATGGAGATCAGGGGCCCTGCGTCCTTGTGGAAGACGACCCGTTTTTCCTCCTCGTAACGCGAGGCCGAGCTACCGTAACCGACGGCCAGGTCCTGCAACTGGCACTCGCCGCCCTGGTCGCAGATCGGGCAATCGAGCGGGTGGTTGATGAGCAGGAACTCCATCACCGACTTTTGTGCCTTGATTGCCTTGTCGCTCTTGGTGCGCACCACCATGCCCTGCGTCACCGGCGTGGCACAGGCCGGCATCGGTTTGGGCATTTTCTCCACGTCCACCAGGCACATGCGGCAGTTCGCCGCGATGCTGAGTTTCTTGTGGTAGCAGAAGTGCGGAATGTACGTGCCGACCTTGTCAGCAGCATGCATGATCATGCTGCCCTCGACAATGTCCACCATCTTGCCGTCGAGTTCGATTTCTACCATGTTCCTTACCTGCTCATTCGGGCTTCCGCTGGGCCGCCCCAAAGAAGAGCAGCCCCCTCGGGGCTGGGCCCTGCGGCTCCCAATCTGCCTGCGCAGATTGGGACACGGCGAAAAGCGGTCGCCTCCGGCGTCCGCCCGTCCAGCGAAGTACGTGCGGCTTCGGCGCTCGCCGAAGCCGGGGCAGTGACGAGCGTGGGGGCCTCACACATAGGCCGGGACCATGCAGATCTTGTGTTCTACGTGGTATTCAAATTCGTGGCGGAAGTGTTTGATCATGGCACGTACCGGCATCGCCGCGGCGTCCCCCAAGGCACATATCGTGCGCCCCTGGATGTTGTCGGCCACCGAGTTGAGCAAATCCATGTCGCTGGCACGTCCCTGGCCGTTCTCGACACGGTCCACCATGCGCGACAACCAGCCCGTGCCTTCGCGGCATGGTGTGCACTGGCCACAGGACTCGTGCATGTAAAAGTAACTCAGGCGTTGCAGGGACTTGACCATGCAGCGGCTGTCGTCGAGCACGATCACCGCGCCCGATCCGAGCATGGAGCCGGCCTTGGCAATCGAGTCGTAGTCCATGGTGCAATCCATCATCACCGCTGCGGGCAGTATCGGCGCCGATGAGCCGCCCGGAATCACGGCCTTGAGCTGACGCCCGCTGCGCACGCCGCCGGCGATCTCCAGCAGCCGGGCGAATGGTGTACCCATCGGCACTTCGTAGTTGCCCGGCTTCTCCACATCCCCACTGACCGAATAGATCTTGGTTCCGCCGTTGTTGGGCTTGCCACACGCCAGGTAGGCGGCGCCGCCGTTGCGGATGATCCAGGGAACGGCCGCAAAGGTTTCGGTGTTGTTGATCGTGGTCGGTTTGCCGTACATGCCATAACTCGCCGGGAACGGCGGCTTGAAACGCGGCTGGCCTTTCTTGCCTTCGAGCGACTCAAGCAAGGCTGTTTCCTCGCCGCAGATATAAGCGCCAAACCCATGCACGGCATGCAACTGGAAGTTGAACGCGCTGCCCAGAATCGCGTCGCCCAGCAAGCCCGCGGCGCGGGCTTCTTCGAGAGCTTCCTCGAAACGGTCGTAGGTCTTGAAGATCTCGCCGTGGATGTAGTTGTACCCGACCGAAATCCCCATGGCGTACGCGGCGATCACCATTCCTTCAATCACGATGTGCGGGTTGAACTGCAGGATATCGCGGTCCTTGCAGGTCCCGGGCTCGCCTTCGTCCGAATTGCACACAAGGTACTTCTGACCCGGGAACTGCCGCGGCATGAAGCTCCACTTCAGTCCGGTTGGGAATCCGGCACCGCCGCGACCGCGCAACGCGGACTCCTTGACGGTGGCGATCACCTGATCGGGCGTCAGGCCCGGCGCGCCGTCTGCCGCCAGCATCTTGCGCAATGCTGCATAACCACCGCGCGCCTGGTAATCCTTGAGGCGCCAGTTGCTGCCATCGAGCCCTGCGTAGATCTGGGGACTGATATGGCGGTCGTGAAAGCAGGTCTCCACACCGGTGGCCTGAAACTGCGCCAGGATCTGACTCGCCATCATGGTGCCACCCCGGCTGCCTTCAGCCCATCGACCAACTGGTCAAGCTTCTCGTTGCCCATGAAACTGCACATTGTGCGGTCATTGACCAGCAGCACCGGTGCGTCGGCGCAAGCGCCAAGACATTCGCTTTGCTGCAAGGTGAACATGCCATCCGCGGTAGTTTGCCCCATCGTGATGCCCAGTTTATGCTCCAGATGGCGCAGGGCCTTGGTGCCATCGCGCAGCTGGCACGGCAGGTTGGTGCAAACGTTGAGTTTGTACTTGCCCAACGGGCGCTGGTTGTACATGTTGTAGAAGGTGGTGACCTCATGCACTGCGATTGGCGCCATGCCCAGATAGTCGGCCACCAGCTTTTCGCTTTCCACGCCGACATGGCCCAGCTCCTGCTGCACCACGGCCAGGCACGCCATCACTGCCGACTGCTTCTGGTCGGCCGGGTACTTGGCCACTTCCCTGGCAAATCGCGCCAGCCCTGCTTCCGAGATCATCGGTCAATCTCCCCAAACACAATATCCATGGTGCCGATGATGGCCACTGCGTCGGCAATCATGTGGCCACGCGCCATCTCGTCCATTCCGGAAAGATGCGCAAAACCGGGCGCGCGGATCTTCAGGCGGTACGGCTTGTTGGCACCATCGCTGACGATGTAAATGCCGAACTCGCCCTTGGGATGTTCGACGGCGGCATAGGCCTCGCCCACCGGCACATGGAAACCCTCGGTGAACAACTTGAAGTGGTGGATCAGTTCTTCCATGTTCGACTTCATGGACTCGCGCGAGGGAGCAGCCACCTTGTGATTGTCCGTAATGACCGGACCAGGATTGGCCCGCAACCAGTCCACGCACTGCATGATGATGCGGTTGCTCTGGCGCATCTCGGCGACGCGAACCAGATAACGGTCGTAACAGTCGCCGGTCTTGCCCACCGGAATGTCGAACTCCATCAGGCTGTAGGCGTCGTAAGGCTGCTTCTTGCGCAGATCCCACGCGACGCCGGAACCACGCAGCATCGCGCCGGAGAAGCCCAGGTTCAATGCGCGTTCCGGCGTCACCACACCGATGCCGACGGTGCGTTGTTTCCAGATCCGGTTGTCGGTCAGAAGGGTTTCGTATTCATCGACCTGGCCGGGGAAATTCTTGCAGAAGTCGTCGACGAAGTCGAGGAACGTGCCTTGCCGGTTTTCGTTCAGCTGGGCCAGCGCACGCGCGTTCTTGATCTTGCTGACCTTGTACTGCGGCATGCTGTCGGGCAGATCGCGGTAAACGCCACCTGGACGGAAATAAGCCGCATGCATGCGCGCTCCGGAGACCGCCTCGTACATGTCGAACAGGGCCTCGCGTTCCCTGAAACAGTAGATCAGGATGTTCATCGCACCACAGTCGAATGCGTGTGCGCCCAACCACATCAGATGGTTGAGCAGTCGCGTGATCTCGGCAAACATGACCCGGATGTACTGGGCGCGCAGCGGGACGTCGACCTGCAGCAGCTTTTCGATTGCCAGACAGTAGGCCTGTTCATTGGCCATCATCGACACGTAGTCGAGGCGGTCCATGTACGGCAGCGACTGGATATAGGTCTTGCTCTCGGCCAGCTTCTCGGTGGCCCTGTGCAACAGCCCGATATGCGGATCGGCACGTTGAACCACCTCACCATCGAGTTCCAGCACCAGTCGCAAAACCCCATGCGCCGCCGGATGCTGCGGGCCAAAGTTGAGCGTGTAATTCTTGATCTCAGCCATACACAGACCCCGTCCGCGCCCCTGGGCCGCGCACAGCCTCGGCGCAGGCTGACTTTGCGCATGCAAAGTCAAGCACCCACAGCATGCGACCGGAGCCAAAGTTGAGCGTGTAATTCTTGATCTCAGCCATTTCGTGCTGCGCGCCGCAGGCCATTGCACCAGTTGCTCAATGCAGGCCCCCGTAATTGTCTTCACGCACGATGCGCGGTGTGATCTCGCGCGGCTCGATCGACACGGGCTGGTAGATCACACGCTTTTGTTCTGCGTCATACCGCATCTCCACATGACCGGTCGTCGGGAAATCCTTGCGAAACGGGTGACCAATGAATCCGTAGTCCGTCAATATACGGCGCAAGTCGTTGTGCCCTTCGAACAGGATGCCGAACAGGTCGAACGCCTCACGCTCGAACCAGTTGGCAGAATTCCAGACGCCCGTCACGGACGCCAGCACCGGTACGTCGTCATCGGGCGCGTAAACCTTCAAACGCAGCCGCTGGTTCAGGCTCACCGACAACAGGTGCGACACCACACAATACCGCGCGACCTCGGAGCGGTCGGCCGCATACTCGGAATAGTCGACGCCACACAAGTCGACCAACTGCTCGAACTGGCAGCCGCTGGTGTCACGCAGCAACCGCGCCGACTCCAGGTAATGCACCGCGGCAACCAGGACTGTCACCTCGCCATGGCGCACTGCCGCACGCAAAACCCTGTCACCGAGGGTTGCGGCTACTTTGTCCCTGAGCGCATCGGGGCTGACTGCAAAAACGGTCACGTGAGGCCTTTTACGCGCGCGCAATGGTGTTGGTGCGCCGGATCTTCTGCTGCAACTGGATGATGCCGTACAACAACGCCTCCGCAGTCGGCGGACAACCAGGAACATAGACATCGACCGGGACTATGCGGTCACAGCCGCGCACCACCGAGTAACTGTAGTGGTAGTAGCCACCGCCATTCGCGCAGGAGCCCATGGACAAAACCCAGCGCGGCTCACTCATCTGGTCGTACACCTTGCGCAGCGCGGGCGCCATCTTGTTGCAAAGGGTCCCCGCAACAATCATCAGGTCCGACTGGCGCGGGCTGGGGCGAAACAACATGCTGAAGCGCTCCATGTCGTAACGCGCCGCACCGGCATGCATCATCTCGACCGCGCAACAGGCCAGTCCAAAGGTCATTGGCCACAATGACCCGGTCTTTGCCCAATTCACCACCGAGTCGTAACTGGTGGTGGCGAAACCTTCCTTGAATACACCTTCGATCATTGCCTTACTCCCAATCCAGGGCCCCCTTCTTCCACTCGTAAACAAAGCCCACAACCAGAATACCGAGGAACATCATCATGGACCAGAAGCCGACGGCGCCAATATCCTTCAGGGCAACCGCCCACGGGAAGAGAAAAGCAATCTCCAGGTCAAACAGGATGAACAGGATGGCAACCAGGTAATAACGCACATCGAACTTCATGCGCGCGTCCTCGAACGCTTCAAAGCCGCATTCGTAGGGAGAGTTCTTCTGGGCGTCAGGCCGGTTCGGACCCAGGACATAACCGATGACCTGGGGAATCACGCCTACTGCAATGCCAACCAGGATGAACAGCAAAACTGGCAGATACTGATCAAGGTTCATCGGGAGCTTCTGAACACTTTTTTCGACTGTTCGGGCATGCCATGGACAGTGCAACTTTTTGGTGCCGTCGGCGAGACTCGAACTCGCACAGCTTTCGCCACTACCCCCTCAAGATAGCGTGTCTACCAATTTCACCACGACGGCGGCTTTATGTACTCCGGATTGCATGAGGCACCTTGCGGCAAAGGCTTTCCGGACCCATAGGAGTTTACCCTGATTTGCCTGTATGACCGGGCCCGGCGCAGCATTACCCGACTGGCTTACTTCGACGGAATCAGTGCGGCGCCAGACGCCGCTGCCGCCGGCGCAGATGCGGACCCGGCAGGTGCAACAGCGCCTGCCGCCGCAGTGCCTTGCAGCACGCTGGAGCCTTCGCTGCTCGGGCGCTGGTGGCCAAAATACGCCAGGGCGAGGGTGCAGAGAAAGAACACCGTCGCCAACACCGCCGTTGTACGCGACAAAAAGTTGGCACTGCCGGTGGCGCCGAACAGGCTGCCCGAGCTACCACCGCCAAACGCCGCCCCCATGTCGGCGCCTTTGCCGTGCTGCACCAGAATCAGCCCGATCATCACCAGTGCGGACAACATCTGTGCGGCCAGCAAGAGAGTCACAACAATATTCATCTACTACTCCAAAGATCCGAATTCAAGCCGGGGTTATAACCGCATCTGCGGCCGCGATGATCGCCAAAAAATCCTGCGCCTTGAGTGAGGCACCACCGATCAAGCCGCCATCAATGTCGCTCTGGGCGAGCAACTGCGCCGCATTGCCGGCATGCATGCTGCCCCCGTAGAGAATCTTGACGCGTGCGGCGTGGTCGGTTGCCGCACGCAACTGCGCGCGCAACACCGCATGCACCTGCTGCGCCTGTTCGGGGCTGGCAGTCTTGCCGGTGCCGATTGCCCAGACCGGTTCGTACGCCAGCACAATTTCACTGATGCAGTGGCCGTTGCTGTGCACCACTGCTGCCAGTTGCCGCTTGACGACCTCCTCGGTCGCGCCGGCTTCACGTTGCGCAAGGGTTTCTCCGACACACACGATCGGCGTCACGCCCGCTGCCAATGCCTGCCTGGCCTTGTCGGCGACGAGCTGGTCGGTCTCAAAGTGGTACTGGCGGCGCTCCGAGTGCCCGACGATTGCGTACCGCACACCAAAATCACGCAGCATGGTGCCAGAAACCTCGCCAGTAAACGCCCCGCCGGCATGGCCAGACACATCCTGCGCTCCCAGGGCGACCGGACTTTTGGACAGGATGGCCTGCAGTTGCGCCAGATACGGCGCGGGCACACACAGGGCGACCGCGCTGAGCGGCACGCCGATGCTGGCCAGCAGGGAACCGGCAAGCACCGCGTTCGCCTGCAGGCCGCCATTCATCTTCCAGTTTCCGGCGATCAGTTTCCTGTTCATGTGCCGCTCCAGTCCAGCACCAGCTTTCCAATGTGCTGGTTTGACTCCATCAACGTATGCGCACTGGCCGCACCGCTGGGAGCCGCGGCAGCCGCAGGAATGGCGGGAAACACCTGATGGATCACCGGTTTGATCTTGCCGGCCTCGATCAGGGGCCATACATGGCGCAAGCAGGATTGGGCAATCGCCTGCTTGAATGCGACCGGTCGCGGTCGCAGCGTGGAGCCGGTGACTGTCAAGCGGCGCCGCAACACCATGCCGGCGTTGAATTCGCTCTTGACACCACCCTGCACCGCAATGATCACCAAGCGGCCATCTTCGGCCAGGCAGTCCAGTTCACGCGCCACATAGTCACCAGCGACCATGTCCAGCACCACGTTTACGCCCTGCCCGCCGGTGAACGCCTTGACTTCCTGGACAAAATCCCGGGTTCGGTAGTTGATCGCCAGATCGGCGCCCAAGGCCACACAGGCAGCGCATTTGGCGTCACTTCCCGCTGTCGCAATAACGCGGCATCCCATGGCCTTTGCCAACTGTATGGCCGTCACACCGATGCCGCTGCTACCACCCTGCACCAGCAACGTTTCGCCTGACTGCAAGCGGGCGCGGTCGAACACATTGCTCCAGACGGTAAAAAAAGTCTCCGGCAACGATGCCGCTTCGATGTCCGTCAGACCAAGTGGCACTGGCAGACACTGGCCGACGGGCGCCACACAGTACTCTGCGTAACCGCCACCAGCGACCAGGGCGCAAACCCGGTCACCGACACGCAAGCCCGATTGGGCCAGTGCAGCGGCGTCGCCCTGCGTGATGGTGCCGGCCACCTCCAGGCCCGGGATGTCCGAGGCACCCGGTGGCACAGGGTAGTTGCCGGTACGCTGCAACACATCTGGCCGGTTGACACCGCTGGCCGTGACGTGGATAAGCACCTCACCCAACCCAGGCACTGGCATCGGCCGCTCGCCCGCGCGCAACACGTCGGGAGGGCCATAAGTGGCAATCTCGATGACTTTCATGCGTACTCCTGCCACATGCAAGGGGGCGACGCCGTGGCGATCCTCAAGACTGTTCGGCGTTGTGGTGCGCCGGCTGCGCCGGGCGGTCCAGCAACGCCTTCATGGACAACTTGATACGGCCTTTCTCATCAGTCTCCAGAACCTTTACCTTGACGATCTGGCCTTCGCTAAGGTAGTCGCTAACCTTCTCGACCCGCTCATGCGCGATCTGGCTGATATGCAAAAGACCGTCCTTGCCGGGCAACAGGTTGACGAGCGCGCCAAAGTCGAGAATCTTGGTGATCGGACCCTCGTAGACCTTGCCAATCTCGACCTCGGCGGTGATTTGCTGGATGCGGCGTTTTGCCTCTTCCGCCTTCTCCGGGTCGTTCGACGCGATGGTAATGGTGCCGTCCTCGTCAATATTGATCTGGGTTCCGGTCTCTTCCGTCAGCGCGCGGATCACCGAACCACCCTTGCCGATCACGTCACGAATCTTGTCCGGATTGATCTTCATCGTGAACAGACGTGGCGCGAAGCTTGACACTTCGGTCTTGGCTTCGGCCATTGCCTCCTGCATCTTGCCCAGAATATGCATGCGGGCTTCCTTGGCCTGGGCCAGCGCCACCTGCATGATTTCCTTGGTGATGCCCTGGATCTTGATGTCCATCTGCAGCGCCGTGATGCCGTTGGTGGTTCCGGCCACCTTGAAGTCCATGTCACCGAGGTGATCTTCATCACCCAGGATGTCAGTCAACACCGCAAAACGGTTGCCGTCCTTGATCAGGCCCATGGCAATACCGGCCACATGTGCCTTCATGGGCACTCCCGCGTCCATCAGGCTCAGGCAGCCGCCGCAGACCGATGCCATAGAAGACGACCCGTTGGACTCGGTTATCTCGCTGACCACGCGCATCGTGTAGGGGAACTCTTCCTTCGTCGGCAACACGGCGACCAGGGCCCGCTTGGCCAGGCGGCCATGGCCGATCTCGCGCCGCTTCGGCGAGCCAACGCGACCGGTTTCGCCGGTCGCAAAGGGGGGCATGTTGTAGTGCAGCATGAAGCGATCCTCATAGTCACCCGACAGCGCGTCGATACGTTGCGCGTCGCGCTCGGTACCGAGCGTGGTGACCACCAGTGCCTGGGTTTCGCCACGCGTGAACAGGGCCGAGCCATGGGTGCGCGGCAGCACACTGTTGCGGATCTCGATGGCGCGCACAGTGCGCGTGTCGCGGCCGTCGATGCGCGGCTCGCCGGCCAGGATCTGGCTGCGCACCAGGCCTGCTTCGATGTCGAACAACATGCCCTCAACCTTGACCGAATCGAACACCACTCCTTCGGCCTTGAGCGCTGCCATGACGTCGGCGTATGCGGCGCGGCAGGCATGGGTGCGGTCCTGCTTGTTGCGGATCTGGTAGGCGGCACGCAACTTGTCGCCGGCCAGTGACTGGGCCTTGGCAATCAGGGCTTCGTCCTTGGCAGGAGCCTTCCAGTCCCAGGCAGGCTTGCCAGCGTCGCGCACCAGTTCATGGATGGCTTTGATGGCAATATTGCCCTGTTCGTGGCCGAACACCACGGCGCCAAGCATGATTTCTTCGGACAACTGCTGCGCTTCCGACTCGACCATCAAGACGGCGGCCTCGGTACCAGCGACCACCAGATCCAGACTGGAGTCCTTGCGTGCGCTCTGCCCCGGATTGAGCACATACGCCCCGTTGATGTAACCGACACGGGCGGCCCCGATCGGGCCACTGAACGGTACACCACTGACCGACAACGCGGCGCTGGTGGCGATCAAGGCAGCAATGTCGGCATCCACTTCCGGATTCAGCGACAGGGTGTGCACCACCACGTGCACCTCATTAAAAAAGCCTTCCGGAAATAGCGGACGGATCGGGCGGTCGATCAGGCGGCTGGTCAGCGTCTCGTACTCGCTGGGGCGCCCTTCACGCTTGAAGAAGCTGCCGGGGATCTTGCCTGCGGCGTAAGCCTTTTCCAGGTAATCCACCGTCAGCGGGAAGAAGTCCTGGCCGGCCTTGCCGACGGTCTTGGCGACAACCGTGGCCAGCACCACGGTGCCGTCCATATCCAGCAGAACCGCGCCGCTCGACTGGCGCGCAAACTCACCGGTTTCCATGGTGACGGTATGGGCACCCCACTGAAAGGTTTTCGTGATCTTGTTGAACATGCTCATGGCATTTTTCTCCTGGTCAAACATGGGAGGTGCGGGCCACCTCACCCAAGCCCGGAGTCAACATGGCAGAACACGATGCCATTCCATGGAGCGCCGCCTGGGCAATGGTCCATGGAATGACACAGCTTCGCTCTACACCCGTCTTCCCCAATTTACAAAAAAGCGAACAATTGCCCGCGCCAGACTGGCCGACCCGGGAACTTGTCGTGCGCGCGCAAGTTACTTGCGCAAACCCAATTTGGTGATCAGTGCAGAGTAGCGGACTGCATCTTTGGAACGGAGATAGTCCAGCAGCTTGCGCCGACGGCTCACCATGCGCAACAGGCCGCGGCGACCATGGTGGTCCTTCGCATGGGTCTTGAAGTGCGGCGTGAGTTCGTTGATACGGGCGGTCAGCAGTGCAACTTGCACTTCAGGGCTGCCGGTGTCGCCGGCCTGGCGGGCGTTGTCTTTGACAACAGTGGCTTTGATGCTGGAAGCAATCATGGCATTTTCCTGGTGGTGGGCGAACGCTTGAACGTCCATGCCCCGGTGGTACAACTTGCGTCAGGCGCTGGAACTGCCCCTGACGTGCGCTCGCAGTGTGCAAAGCCTTGAAAGTATAACCCGGCCCTCGCCCAGGAGGCCGTCGGCCTTTGGGTTGGGTCCGCATTGGGTTGGGAAGGGGGTGCAGCCAAGGCGCAAAGCGCAGCCGGATTGCACATCCTGCGAGCATTTGCGACGCCGCATGGACCCCCTTGCAGACCCCAACCGCATGGGCCGGGACGATTCGCAGCGCCATGCGTCGTTGCCGTCTGGTTGTGTGGACTCGCTACACGGCCTCACCGACGCCTGGCCTGGCACCACGACTCGTCCCGGCGCGGACCCAACCCAATGCCGGACAGAGTCCTGGTAGTTCGTTTCGCCAAATGGATCATGAGATGAAATTGATGGATTTTTGCGCCAGACCAGGCGCACAGCCGCAGCCAGACTGGACGTCTGGCAAGACTGGGGAACGACGTATGGCGCGAAAAGACGCGATTTCATATAAGCATTTTGGCGAAACGGACTACTAGTAGCCTTTTGGATGCTGCATTACGACCCCAGCCAGACCCGCAACCGGTCCACTCCAAGCACCAGGCGCTGCGGGTCGCGCGATGCAAAACACCAGCGCAACCAGCTACCGCCGCCAACGGCCTCGGCCAGCCCGAACGCCGACCCCGGGGCCAGCCCGAGCCCGGCTTCGGCTACCAGACGTTTCGCCGTGTCCAGGGAGTCGCCGGACCCCGGTAGTCGGAAAAACGCGTACATGCCGCCGCGCGCGGGCGCCACCTCGACGCCCGGCAGGGCTTGCAGCAGCGGCACCAGGGTGTCCCGGCACAGACGCATGTGGGCGACCACCCCGGGCGTGACTTCGCCAGACCGTTCCAGCGCCGCCATGGCGGCCTGCTGCACGAACACCGGTGCACACGAGGTGTTGAACTCGATCAGCTTGCCGATCTGCTCCGTAAGTGCTGCTGGCGCCACCATCCAGCCCAGGCGCCAACCGGTCATCAGGAAACTCTTGGAGAAGCTGTGCACGACCACCAGCCGGTCATCGGCCTGGGCCAGATCGAGAAAACTCGGCGCGCAGCCGTTGGCAGAGGGCTCGAAGTACAGACGCTCGTAGACTTCGTCGGCCAGGATCCAGGTGCCGGTGCGACGGCAATGCGCCAGGATATGTTGCTGCTCGGCGCGGCTCAGGGTCCAGCCAGTCGGATTGTTGGGGGCATTGAGCACCAGCATGCGGGTGTCGGATGTGACGGCAGCGCACAGGGCCTGCAGGTCCAGGCTCCACACGCCAGACGCCACCTGCAATGCAACGCATCGCAGCTGCGCGCCCATGATCGCCGGCTGTGCCAGCAAGTTCGGCCATACTGGTGTGACAGCGACCACCTCGTCGCCAGCGCCAACCAGCGCCTGCGCCGCCAGCATCAGGGCATTGACCCCGCCCGAGGTCACCGCGATCCGATCCGCGCCAATGCCGCCGTGCGCGTCCGACATGTGGCGTGCGATTGCCTCGCGCAAGGCCGGGCGCCCGAGGTTCTGTGAGTAAAAGGTCTCCCCTTTTTGCAAGGACTCAACCGCCGCCGCCCGGATAAAAGCTGGGGTCACCTCGTCACTTTCGCCGAACCAGAAAGGCAATACATCGTCCCGCCCGATGCCGGCGTTGGCCACCTCACGGATGCGCGACGGCTGTAGATTCAGTATGCAGGGGCGCATGGATAAGGTCCGGGAGATGGTTGCCGCACGCCGCTTTTCAAGGCAACGCAGGCAACAATAAAGAAGGGTCGTGCCGACTTGAAAGTGTCCTCCAAAGACGCAGATGCATCGCAAGCGGCAATCAATCGTGAGCGCCGCGCAGTGTACTAGGAGTCACACCATGTTTTTCGCTACCCAATCCCCCGCCCTGGTGCACCGCACCAGCCACCTGCCAGCCAGCCGCGCTTTCGAGCGCTTCCTGGTTGACGCCGTGCAAGTCAACCGGCAGCGCGCCAGCAGTGTCGTGCAGGACGAAACCTCCTACACGCTGGTGTTCGACGTACCCGGTGTCGTGCGCGAGCAACTGGCAATAACCGTCGAAGACAATATGGTGCGCGTGCAAAGCAAGGAAGGGGCACCCCGGCGCTATGCGACCGCACTCGAGTTGCCGACCGACATCGATGTTGCCAGCAGCGAGGCCAAACTCGAGCATGGCGTGTTGACCATCAAACTCGGCAAACTTGTGCCGGTCAGCAAGGCCACCGAACTGGCCATCAGCTGAAACCCAGCGGCCAGCGCGGCAATACGTCGAAGGCGTAATCCGTGTTGGCCACTGCGCAGCCGGTTTGCAGCCGCATGGCGGCCGCCAGCGCGATCATGGCTCCGTTATCGGTACATAGTTCGAGCTCTGGGTAATACACCCGCACGCCCCGTTGCCGACCAGCCTCATCGAGTTGTCGGCGCAGCACCCGGTTGGCACCGACCCCACCCGCAACAACCAGTCGCTGCAGCCCGGATTGCTGCAATGCGGAGAGCGATTTTCGAACCAGCACCTCGACGATTGCAGCCTCCGTTGATGCGGCCAGGTCGGCCTTTTGGCCTGCAGGCAAGTCAGCAAAACCAGCCGGGTCGGTCTGGGCTGCAGCGCCACCATGTGCGACCACCATTTTGCGCGCCTGCACCATCACTGCAGTCTTCAAACCGGCAAACGAAAAGTCCAGATTGCCACTGTGCAACAGCGGCCGCGGCAGCTTGAACGCCGACGGATTGCCGTTTTGCGCCAGGCGCGACAGCGCCGGTCCGCCCGGGTATCCCAGCCCCATCAGCTTGGCCGACTTGTCGAAGGCTTCGCCAGCGGCATCGTCGATGGTTTCTCCGAGCAGCTGGTAACGCCCCACGCCGTCAACCCGCATCAATTGGGTGTGGCCGCCCGAGACCAGCAGCGCCACGAACGGGAAGCTGGGGGCATCCCGGCTGAGAAACGGTGACAACAGGTGTCCTTCAAGATGGTGCACGCCGATCACCGGTTTTGCCATTGCAGCCCCCATGGCACAGGCGACACCGGCACCGACCAGCAATGCGCCCGCCAACCCCGGCCCGCGCGTGTACGCGATGACGTCAACCATCGCCAGTTCACACTGCGCCTCACGCAGGACCTGCCCGGTCAACGGCAATACGCGCCGGATATGGTCACGGCTGGCCAGCTCTGGCACGACGCCGCCAAACGCCTGATGCATCTCCACCTGGCTGTACAGGGCGTGGGCCAGCAGGCGCGGCACCGCCCGTCCGTCGACGCGCACCAGGGCCAGCCCGGTTTCGTCGCACGACGACTCGATCCCCAGTACCAGCAGGCTGTTCTCCATCGCGCCAAGTTTAGAGGCAGCGACCGTCCGATCCTGGCGCCTCGTAATGGCGTGATTCTGGCGGTCACAAACGTATGGAATCCGCTCTGCGCAGTATGGTGGTCGTGCCGGACCTGGACGCACAGGACCTCGGCGACGAATATGCCGCCCGCCAGGCCGAGCGCTCGCGCAGCCTGCGCATCGGCTGGCGCGAAGGCGGCTGCAACCTCGTCGCAAGCCTGCTGGCCGACGTGTTCCTGACAGAACGCCTGGCCCAACTGCAACCCGACATGGTGATTGTGGACGCAGAAAGCGACGCATGAGACGCGCTTGAGCATGTAGTCATGGCAACCCGGAACGCCCCGCAGCCCGTCGTCATGTTCACCAACGACGGCGACCGCACGCAGGTGCGTGATGCAGTAGCGGCCGCCGTGTAGCCCTACGTCGTGGCAGGCCTCGCCAGTTAACGCATCCGTCCGATCCTGGACGTCGCGATGGCCCGCTTTGACCGGGAGCAAGCGCTGCGCCAGGAGCTGGCGCAAGCGCGGTCCGAATTGCAGGCGTAGGCGCAGGAACTGCAGGCAACCCTGGCCGAACTCAACGACCGCCGAACCATCGAATGTGCCAAGGTCCTGCTGATGCAACGCCAAAAGCTCAGTCAACAGGATGAATATGCCCGGCGGCGCAAAGCCGCGATGGACCGCGGCATCAAATTGGCGGATATTGCACACCGCACACTCGATGCGGACCGGCTGCCGGGTTCAAATGATGCATCGCACAATTGCAGTGCACGCCTCCAACTGCGGGTCGATTGCGCGGCAGGCTATGCAAACATCGGGGATTCAGCTATTTAATTAGTAGCATCTCGCAACCATGAGAATTGGCGCGCTGTTTGCGGGTCGTAAGTCGGACCATTTCAGGTCGACTGGAAGATCGCTCCAACGGCAAGCGGCTCTTCCAGCAACCGACA
>Ga0209490_10002605_pt1 | contig 16999 bp, 15 predicted proteins | sample MAT06_FD_187209 | JGI IMG/M metagenome (GOLD analysis project Ga0209490, IMG submission 187209) | Freshwater microbial communities from Lake Fryxell liftoff mats and glacier meltwater in Antarctica - MAT-06 (SPAdes) (version 2) | ecosystem: Environmental > Aquatic > Freshwater > Ice > Liftoff...
GGGGATGAGCCAACTAGTGAGGGCGCAAGGGGTCGCCCCCCAAGCCACTTGCACAGGGTCAGCCCTGCAAGCACTCCAAGCTGCTGCCGCCCCGCTAGACTACGCCGCCACCTGTGCGGTATTCGTGCCGTGTGTGGCGGAAGGCGTTACGGTGTCGGTGTGTCAATTGCGGGCGGCACTTGACGCCCGCAGTAGGTGCCCAGCAGCCGACATCACCTGTGCCGACCGGAGTCTCTTGATGGCGGCTGCCCTCGACTCGATTTACGCTGACGGCTACCTGCCTATGCCCGATGAGACTCAGGTGGTGGCAGCGTTGGAGACGGGCTTTGGGCTGATGAATGCCGGAGAATATGCCGAAGCCGCCGCCCACTATGCCACGCTCGAAAATAGCAGGCTAAACCCGATGCTGATGCTGAGCCGCGCCCTTGCCCGACGACTGGCGGGTGATTCGGCGTCCGCCCTCAACGATATCGATGTAGCCCTGGCGCATTCCCCTACCCATGCGCTCAGCCACTATCTGCGGATAATGGTCTTAGGCGCTATGGGGCAAACCGAAGATGCCGCCTATACCACTTATACGCTGGCGGGCATTGTCGGCGCTGATCCTGATGTCGCGGCACTCGTCACCGCACTCCAAACGACGTTTCCGTTGGATGAAGCACGGTTCGAAAACTGGCAGTTGTACCCCGTGTTTGGGCGCAGTGGCGGACCCAGCGGTGCCGCCTTGCGCGATTTGCATCATCAACCGGCTCGCATAGTGCGTTTGGTGCGGGACGCAGCGGGCGCGGTGGCGCTGTTCGATTACTTTAATGCCGAAGAAGCATGGTTTTATGGCGATGCCCGCCCGTTGATAGTGCGCTTTCCGGCGGGTGGCTTGGCGACGCGCTTGGCATCGTCCGATGGCAGCACCGAGCTGCGCCTGATCCCCGTTGATGTGGGCTATGAACTGTCCGATAGCCCGACGGGCTTCGAGTTTAGCCTCCACAATCGTTACCTGCTGGTTCCCGAAGGCGCGCCCGACCCCCGTTCGACCTATGCGAGCATCCACTGTGATGTCCTCAGCGTGGCAGCAGAGGGTATCTTTGTGACGGATATCCGCACGCTGGTTGAGGTGCCCACCGCCATTGCCGTTTACGATCAGCCCAATGGCAATGTCATCATCACGCCCCCGTTCGTGCAATTATTGGACGAAACACGCTGCCTTGACGAGACGGCATGGTGGCAAGTGGATGCTGGAGCAGCGGCTACGGGTTGGGTCAGCCTGAACGATGAAGAGGTGATTTTGTTGTGGGCGGTATCGGGCAATGTTGAGCCGCTGTACTGCCCCGGCACGCTAACGCCCCGTCTTGGCACCTTAACACGCGGGCGGGTGATCCCCGGCTTGGGGGCGAATGCCCTGCGCAGCGAACCGAAGCGGGACAGCACCCAAGTAGGCACCTTGCCCGAAGGTGCCGAATTTGCCGTCACCAGTGATCCGGTCTGCGCCGATGGCTTGGTATGGTTTTGGGTGGAGGCGGGCGGCATGAGCGGCTGGACGGCAGAAGGGGACGCCAATATCTATTGGCTGGAACCGTTGGCACCGTAATCATCCGGCAAAGCATAAAAAACACCAAACAGGAAGGCGCGAAGAAGATTTATCTTGCTTCGCGCCTTCCTATGTCATCTTGTGCGTTTAAGCGTATGCCTTGACTTGCGCACGCGCTTCTACGCGCATTGTCACTGCCCCGCTCGGACGCAGCGTGATCAGCGGATCCATGCCGACGGTCGTTTGACCGGGAGGCAAGCGCAGTTGATAGCGTTGGGCGATGGTTGCCAACATCAGGCGCGTTTCCATCTGGGCGAAACTATTGCCGATGCACACGCGCGGACCGCCCCCAAACGGAATATAGGCGTATTTGTGGGTGGTGCCTTCGTTGTCGGGGCTGAACCGCTCCGGCATAAAGCGATCAGGCTCCGCCCAATAGCGCCCGTCGCGGTGGGTGTGATAGGAAAATACGGTGATCTCGGTACCTTCCGGGATCGGGTACTCACCGATGCTGGTCGCACGGATCGACCGCCGCCCAAAGGAATAGGCGGGGGGGTACAAGCGCAGCACCTCTTTGGCGATCATCTCGGTGTAGGGCAGTTGTTTCAAATCGGCTAAAGTCGGCGTGCGCCCCGCCAACACGGTATCCAATTCCTCGTGCAGTTTGCGTTCCACATCCGGGTTTTGTGCCAACAGCACCCACGTCCAATTCATAGCATTGGCGGTGGTTTCGTGTCCGGCGAGGAACAAGGTCACCACTTCATCGCGCACTTGGCGGTCATCCATCGCCCCGCCGTCATCATCGCGCGCCAAGATCAGCATCGACAAGAGATCGCCTTTGTCCTCGTTTTCGGCGCGGCGCTCGCGAATCAAGGTGTACATAATGTCATCCAAGGTGCTGACAGCGTTCCGTTCGCGCCAACGCTTGGGCGTCGGCACCCACGAGGGCAGGATATCAAACGGGTTCATCATATGTTGCAAGACGAGCAACGCCGCCGCCACCCGCCCCGAGTCTTGGGTGACATCGGCATTAAACAGCGCTTGCGCCACAATCGAGAGCGTGCCCCGTTGCATTTCGGGATCGACCCGAATTTCTGATTTGCCCTGCCAGCCATCAATCATGCGGGTGGTTTGATCGACCATGATCTGCGCATAATTTTCGATTCGACGGGTGTGCAGCGAGGGTGCGACCAAACGGCGCTGGCGCTTCCAAAACTCGCCATCGCTGGTCAACAAGCCATTGCCGAGAAAACGCGCCAAGCCGCGCGTCGTATTTTTGTAATCGGAGCCTTTGTGGAAGTCATCCGCCTTGACCACCAACAGCTCATACAAGTGTTCCGGGCGGCTAAGCATAATTTGGCTTTCGCCGCCGACTCGTAAGGCATAGATATCCCCGTAAGTATCGAAATAGCCCTCTAGTATGCCGATCAGGTCGTTTTGAAGGGCGCTGAACAGGCGAAGTTGAGGGATAATACCGCGAATTTCGGGCGGTCCGGGGATCACAGGTTGTTCCATGATGAAGATTACCTTTACAACTTGTCGTTTTATGTACATACTGTACAGGATATAGCATAAGTTGTCCGCAAAAAATGTCAACGAGCAATTTTCACACTGTGTAGTATAGATGACAGGTGTTTATTATGCCGGTAAAATCGCCAGCAAAACCCGCCAGAACCGCCCCCCCAGCGCCCCGCACCAAACGCCAAGACCCACGTATCGGGCGGACATTGAAGCTTCTTGGCAACTCGCTGCGGGAACTGATCCTCGAACACGGCTACAGTTCCCTAAGCGTCCAAGATATCACCGACCACGCCGATGTCAGCCGCACGACGTTTTATCTGCACTTCAAAGACAAAGATGATCTGTTGTTCGCCACGATGGAACAAATTTATGGTGAATTGGGCAGGAAACCCCTGGCAGCCTTACAAGCGGTGACGACGTTAGAGGAGTTCGCCGCTATCGCTTGTGACCCGGCAGATTACCAGCATGTCGCCGAAAATGCCGAGTTTTACCGGATTATGTTGGGAAAACAGGGATCGGCAGCGTTCATTCAACGGGTGACGACGTATCTGACGAGCGTCTTTCATGAAGAACTGGTACAGCCGTTGTTGCCCGCCAATGATGACCTGCCGATCCCGACGGAGGTGATCGCTGCATTTTTTGCCGGGGCGCAGGTGGGATTGATCAATTGGTGGCTGCACCATGACCTCAGTTTGACCCCCGCGCAAATGGCGAAGATGCAATATCAGCTCACCTTCGAGGGCTTAAGCGCGATGATGCCCCGCAATTTTACCGATGCGCACTCCCCTTCAGCAGCGGTTGCCACAGACGACAGCCTGTGAAAATGGCAATTTGGCGGTAGGATCAGGGGGTAAGGATAGGTTCACAAGGAATTGAGTGATGTCTGACCAACCGAGTCGCGTTGAAGAGCTTGGCACCTATGAAATGGTGTGGGATTGCAAATTTTGCGGCACGCACGGTTTGCCCGCCCGAACGCATAAATTTTGCCCCAATTGTGGTGCGGCGCAAGACCCGCGCTCGCGGCGTTTTCCCGCCGATAGTGACAAGAAAAAAGTCGAGGCGTATGTCCATAAAGGCGCGGATGTGATTTGTGCCGCGTGTTCGACCCCTAACGCTGCCGACTCTAAATTTTGCCAACAATGCGGCAATCTCTTAGAAGGGGCGACTGCTGTCAGCCCGCTGGCGTCACAAGTGCGCCGAGAAACCGAGTCGTTTACAGCGCAAGCCCAGCGCAATCTCGACCAAGAGCAGATCGACAGTGATTTGAAAGCAGCGGGTGTCGGCACGGTGCCCACCAGCCCGTTCAGTCTGCGCACTGTCGCGATCATCGGGGTGGTGGCGGTGGTCGTGATCGGCGTGCTGTTCTTGATCTTTGGGCGACGCGAATCTGCCGCCCTCGTGAGCGGGCATACGTGGGAACGCACGATCACTATCGAGCAGTTTTCGGTCGTCCCCGCCGAGGCATGGTGCGATCAACTGCCGAGCGGTGCCTACAGCGTAGCGCGGCGGCAAGAACAACGCAGTTCCCGCAGTGTCGCCGATGGCGAAGAATGCGCCGTCCGGCGGGTCGATAACGGGGATGGCACCTTTAGCGAGCGGCGCGAATGCCAAACCACTTATCGCGAAGAACCGATCTATGATGCCTATTGCAGCTTCTCGATCAACCAATGGGTCACCCAACGGACGACGACTAGCAACGGCATGGGCTTAAATTCTGAGATCGCGTGGCCCCTCACCAACGTCTCTGGCGGCACCTGCTTGGGGTGCGAACGCGAAGGCGACCGTGACGAAAATTACATCTTGATCTTGAATAGCGAAAACCGTGAAGTGCGCTGTGAGGTCGATTTCGACTTATGGGAACGCGCCGCGATAGAGACATCGTGGAAGATTCAACTGAATGCCGTCACTGGACAGCCCATTTGTAGTTCGCTGGAGCCGTCCGGGTGAAAAAGCAACTAAAGCGTATTTTCTTGCGCCTTCTACCGGGCTGGATCGCCTTGATGCTGTTGATCGTGTTCGTGCTGCCGACGGCGCTGGCGGCGACGCTCGGCGCGACCGGACGTATCCTCGATCAATTGCCCTATTTGACGGGCGTGACGGTCAGCGAACGCATTAGCGTAATCGCGCCTTTTTTTACGGAGGAAGTCCGTCATTGGGATGAGGAGATCAACCGCTGGGCACAACAGTATGATTTGGATCCCAACTTGCTGGCGACCGTCATGCAGATCGAGTCCTGCGGCGATTGGACGGTCTCCAGCCCGGCGGGGGCGCAGGGGCTATTCCAAGTAATGCCCTTTCATTTCGCGGCGGGCGAAAATCAAATCGATCCCGACACCAATGCCATGCGCGGCGCGAACTTCCTCAATGTCTGCCTCGATTACTCGGAAGGCGATCCCGCGTTGGCGATGGCATGTTACAACGGCGGGCAAACCATCGTCTCGAAACCGAGTAGCGAATGGGCAAGCGAAACCCGACGCTACTACCAATGGGGATCGACCATTTACGCCGATGCGGGACTATCCAAAGACACTAGCCCCGCCTTGCAATCATGGCTAGAGGCGGGCGGCACCTATTTATGTGACCTGGCGGCACAGTCACTTGGGCTGAGCGGCTGATCGGGCATATAAAAAGATCGTCAGAGTTTGCCCATTTCTATAGACACTCTGGCACCGATGCGAGTATGATAAAGAGTAACTTCTAACAATTCTTCTCAAGTTTCTCGATGGTAGGGATGGTGTTATGCCTGTATACACGTATCGCCGCGCGGATGGTACGACATTCGATCTTCGGCAAAAATTCACCGATGACGCCTTGAGTGTTGATCCTCAGACCGGTCAATCGGTCACGCGAGTCGTGCAAGCAGCCGGCGTCATTTTCAAAGGCTCTGGTTTCTACGTGAACGACAGCAAGAGTTCCTCAAAGTCGAGTATGATGACGCCGGCAAAGTCAAAAGACGAGTCGTCGAGTTCGGGCGAGTCGTCGTCTGGGGAGTCTTCATCGTCGAGCGATTCTGGCAAAGAATCCAGCAATAACGGCGGCGACAAAAGCGCGAGTGAGAAAAAAGCGGAGACCAAGACGACTGTGGAGTCAAAAACCAGCGGGTCGAAGTCTAGCGAGACAAAATCGTCCGCCCCGGCGACCTAACGACGCGCGTTCTACCCCCCAGCCTATCCACAAAAACGCTCACCCCACGAGGTGAGCGTTTTTGCTGGGAGGATGCCGCGCTAGACCGAAGTTTCTTGGCGGTAAAATTCGAGGAACGTTAGTTCGGCGCGGCGGCGTAGATAACTGGCGGTCTTGGGTGGGGGATTGTGGGTATAAAAACGCACTAGCTTTTCCAGATAGACGGGCAGCGGGGTATAAACCATGCCCAATTCTTCTTTGCTCAGCGTGTTGTCCAGTTCCGACATCCAGCGTTCACTAAACGGGGAGCAATCGGGCAAAAAGCCCTGTGCTTCCAGTTTGCTAGAAGCGATGCGCACAATCTCGGCTTGGACGCCTAAGAACCCCCCCACGAGATTCAGATACTCATCCAGCGTGACCGTCTCTTCTTGCGCGATGTTATAGGCTTTGCCGATGCCTAGCCCTGTATCCAGTAAGCGCATGATGGCGTTGACGACATCCGCGACATAAACATGCCGAAGCGGGTAGTTGGGCGTTTCCGGCGCGAGGATCGGTCCCTCGTCTTTGAGGCGGAGAATGTAATTGTAGAGGCGATGGAAATGATCCCGCTCACTGCTGATCATCGGGATGCGGAGCGAGGTGTAGGGGAAACTGATCGTCTCCCACGCCGAGACCATGGCGTCCTCAATCCGGCGCTTGTCCATGCCATACAGCCATTCTTGATGACCATACGACTCTAGTTTGGGGGCGGGCATCAAGCGTCCATCATAATCGACTTCTTTGGAGGGGCGCGGCGCGCCTTCGCGCACAAGGTAGATTTGCCCGGTACTCAGGAAGATATAGCGTCCGGTGCGCCCGTTCAAAAGTTCGAGGATGGTTTCTGCCTCGGCACCCTTATAGATAGCATTGTCGATCACGGCGTCAAAGGTGCGCCCACGCAGTGCCTTGTCTAAATCGGCGCGCAAGGTGCGATCCCCTTGGAGGCGTTCGACCTCGGCACGCAATTCGTCGGGGGTACGTCCCCGATTGAAAACAGTGACGCGGTGCCCCGCTTCAAGCAGGGCGCTGGTCAAGTAATGCCCAACATTGCGCGTGCCCCCGATAATTAAAATATTCATGTGATTTTATTCAACGCGCACGACAAAGGCGCGTTTGCTCCTTTCGACACTCAGGATGGATGAACTTGTAACGCCCCCCACAGCGGATAGGGATTTTGAAAAAGAAGATAAAGCGCCTGTGTGATGGGTGATTGTGACCAAATAGTATCTTCAAAATACGAACCAACAGTTAAAAACGCACTATCGTTTGTCTGAATTTCCTAAACACTGCCAATCATAATCAGGTATAAGGGGTTTTACAGTTGGCAACTTTGTACATTTCAGATAGTTATATTTAGTTAACATGTACAAAAAGGCGCAAAACCCACGCGAATTTGGTAAATTTGGTAAAAATGCCTTACCCCCTTTGGATCATTTTGAACAGCCTATCCCCGTAGCCCTGTTTTTTCCACCAAGTGCGCCGCGTCGAAAGTGTCACTCAGGGTCAGGCTTTGATCGATATACAGGCTGTACCACAAGTGAAAAATGAAGGTCGTCCACAACGACCACAACTCGTATTTACGTTCAACGATGTGGGCGTTCTTGATCGCCTCGACCGTCTCCCATCGGAAGATGCCGACCGACTCGACCCGCTCGCGGGTGAGCGTGGTCTCGATCAAGGGGCGCAAAATCGTGCGCATCCATTCCGACGCGGGCGGGGTGAAGCCCCACTTCGGACGGCGTAAAATCGTTTCTGGCACCACATCGCGGACGGCATCTTTGAGGACACGTTTGAAGTCCCCCCCCAGTTTGTACGATGTTGGCAGCCCTAGCGCCAATTCGACCACGCTCCGATCTTGAAACGGCGCGCGCGCCTCAAGCGACATCGCCATGCTCATCTTGTCCACCCGCAGGTTCATGTTTTCCGCCAGCACCAAGCGCAAATCGGCAAAAGCGATCTGTTCGATAAACGAACCTGCCCCCGGCGCGTGCAGATACGGCGACAAGATGCCATCCACAACGCGCTCGCTGTCCTGCGCCGACGTCACCGACCGCAAAAGTTCCGCCACGCGCGGATGCTCCATGCGGCGCAACCATTCCAGATAGCGGGCTTGGGGCGTCGTTTGGCTGGCTTTGTGCGCCAACTTGCCCAACGCGGCGGAATCAGTGCGCCGGAAAATTGGATTCAAAAGGTGATCGCGCAGCAAGGCGGGCACACGCAGATAGCGTGATAACGTCTGTTCCGCTCGATAGTGGGTATAGCCGAAAAAGACCTCATCGCCCCCTTCGCCGCTGAGCAACACCGGCACGCCTTGGGTGCGCGCCAACGCCGTGACGAACGCGGTTTGGATGATCGTCGGCATGGAGATCGGCTCGTCCATCGCATAGATCAAATGGGGCAACAGCCACGCGATGCGCTCATCGTTGGGGATGGTGATCACCTGATGATCGGTGCCGAAGTGCTGCGCGGCTTGGGCGGCATAGCGGACATCAACATTGAATTTGAGGTCGGTCGGGCTGCCCGGTTCGGCTTCAAAGCCGACGGTGAACGTGCGCACGGGATAGGGGCTATACTGGCGCATCAACGCCACAATCGCCGACGAATCCACGCCTCCGCTCAAAAACGCCCCCACCGGCACATCGCTCATCATCTGCCGTTCGACCGCCCCTTGCAAGGTGGCGCGCACTTGGGCGACGCTTTGCGGGTAAGGGGGCGCGTTTTCGGTGTGATAGGCGGGGTGCCAATAGCGCCCGCTGGTGATGCCTTCCCGCCCGACGCGGATATATTCCCCCGGCGCTAGTTTTTGCACCCCCGCGAACAACGTTTGGGGCGGTGCCACAAAGCCCAAGACCAGATACGTGGGCAGGACAGCGGTATTGACGGCACGCCGCAAATGGGGGTGTTCAAACAGCGCTTTGACTTCTGACGCGAACAAGAATTCGCCCGCGCCCATGTCGGCATAATACAGCGGTTTTTCGCCCAAGCGATCCCGCGCCAAAAGCAATTCGGCACGGGCGGCATCCCACAAGGCGAAGGCGAACATGCCGTCCAGATACTCCAACACGCCGACGCCCCACTGTTCGTAGCCATGCACGATCACTTCGGTATCGGTCGCGGTGGCGAAGTGGTGTCCAGTCTGCTCTAAGATCGCCCGTAAAGCGCGGTAGTTGTAAATCTCGCCATTGAAGACGACGATGGTCTGGCGATCTTCGCTGTAGAGCGGGCCAGCAGGCGCAGCAAGGTCGATGATCGCCAAGCGCCCCGCGCCAAAGGATAGGGTTTGCTCGTTATGGGTGCCATAGCCATCGGGTCCGCGATGTGCCAGTGTGTGCGCCATCCGTTCGACCATCCCCGCGTCCGCCCCAGTCGCCGTAAAATGACCGAAAATGCCACACATGATCTATCCCTTAGAATCAGCCCGCAAGACAAACACAAACGCAGCAGCAAACACACCCGGCAACACATTTTTGAGGACGCCCGTGCCCTCATAGGGGATTTCGCGCTGAATCTTGAAGCCCAGCCCTTTTGCCCACCAGTGAAAATCAGCGCGCGTCCAATAGCGCAGATGCTCCCCCGGTGTGACCACCCATTGCAACGGAAAGCGCCCCATCAGTAAGCGTAACCGATGTTGATGAAAACCAGTATTGGGAATCGACACAATGATCCCTTTGCGGACGAGTGGGCGCAAGCTGAGCAACAGGCTTTCGGGGTCGGGGATATGCTCGATGATCTCGGACAAGATCACCCAGTCAAACGCGACCCCAGGGAACGCCTCGGTCACGACAGCGGCAATCGGACGGTTGATATCCCCAAGCGCGACGTTTAAGCCCTGCGACTGGCAAAAATCAACCGCCTTTGCCGACACATCCAGCCCATAGCCCCGAATGCCGCGCTTCTGGATCAGGTAGGCAAGCAGGGCACCATCGCCCACGCCCAAATCTAAGACAGCATCGTTTTGGGCGACCACGTTCACAAAAACATCGGCACGCCGCTGACGCCATGGGGACAGCGCGCCCATCGTGGTCTCGGCTTTCGCTTCCCAATAGACATCATAATCAACGACGCCCAAACGGGCGGTAGCGGGATAGGCGAATAAGCGCCGCACCCCGCGATAACGATTCGCCAGCCATAGATAGATCGGGCGCAAGGGCGACGCCCGCAGCCCACTTTTGAGATCGGTCATGGTTCTTCCTTTACGAATGGAGGGTTCGCGGCGTCTTGTGCTAAGCGCCGCAACGGGGGCAAAGTGGCGCGTGCCGTCAACAACGCCGCAACCACAAAGACGGCATCCAGCAGCAACGCCCCGCCGACCGCCGCTGTGCCTTCGGGGGAAGCGGGATCGCTGCCGACTGCCGCCACCAGCAATAAGCTCCCCGGCACCAGCACCAGCAGTAAACTCGCGCTTTTGGCGAAAATCGCCCCGCGCATTAGGTCAAGGGCACGGTAGACAGGACCCAAGACGCCCGCCACCGCCGTGATCACGCCAAACGGGGTGAGCGCGATCAAGCTTGGGATGGCGGCGTCCCACTCGGCACCCAAAATCGGCGGGATGGCGAACGGGGCGACCAACGCCAGCGCCCCATAGACCACCGCCCCGCCGACCGCCAGCGCGATCATGGCGCGCGGGATGCCCCGCCACAACTGGGCAAAATCTCGCCGCCCGACGGCTTGGGGCACGACCGTTTTGAGGTTTTCAAACAATGCCGAGGTCAAAATGCCGACATTGGTGATGCCCGTCATCGCCAGTGTTAAAAAGCCGACGGCGCGCTCCCCGCCGATGATGCCGACGATCTGGATGGGGATCTGCACGCTCAGCTCTGCTAAATTTTTATCGACGGCGTTCGCCACCCCAAAGCGCCAATAGGGACGCGCCGAGACCCGCCCGATGCGGCTTAAAATCACGCCGATGCCCGGCAAGGGATTCTCACCCTGCCCCCGTACCCGCGCATAGAGGATCACGGCTAATGCCAACGTCACATAGGCATATGCTAAGCGCGCCACCACCAGTGCCGCCGCATCCGCTTGAATCAGCAGCGCGCCGATCACACAGACCGACAACACCAGTTGATTGACCACCCCGACGATGGCGATCAACAGCATCGAACGGCGCGCCTGTAACGCCGTCAAGATCAGGTTATAGACGCCATCCGCCAACAGCCCAAGCGCCAAGCCCGCCGCCAAATCGCCGACGGTCGGGTTGCCGTAAAACGTCGTTGCCAGCGCTCTGCCGACCCAGAACATACCCGCGATCAGGATCACATTGACCACGACATTGGTCTGCAAGTGAAAGGCGAGCAAGTCGCGCACCTCGTCGTCTTGTTTCGCCCCGATGGCGACCGCTAAGCGCGATCCCGTACTGGTGCCCAAGCCGGTGAGGTCGAGCAGTTGCGCCATGCTCACCAGCGACGCCGCCCATGCAAAGACACCGCTGCCTTCGGGACCGAGCAAGCGCCAAACCAATAGCGACGATATGAAGCTGAGGATGGTGGCGACGATCTTGCCCATTTGCAACGCCAGCGTATCGCGCATGAAACGGGTGCTGAGGAGACGACGGGCGGAGTCAATCACGGGGTTTCGGCGTACAACGCCAACAACTGCTCCGCCACCGCGTCCCATGTCTGCATTCGGGCATGGGCGCGTCCGGTATACCCCATTTGGCGGGCGGTATCCGGTTGGGTCAAGAGGGTCGTGAGCGCTTGTGCCAACAGCACGGGATCATTTTGCCCGACCAACAAGCCCGTCACGCCGTCGATCACAGCATCTGCCGCGCCACAATCGCGCGACCCGATCACCGGCAGACCGGCAGCGCTCGCCTCCAGTAATGCCAAGCCGAAGCCTTCAAATTTCCAGTCGATGTTTTGCGACGGCAAGGCGAAAACATCGGCGCTGGCGTAGGCGTGCAGTAAGGCGTCATTGGGCAAGCCGCCCGTCAGTTCGACCGTCTCGTCTAAACCCAGATCGCGAATCGCCGCCCGTACTTGTGCCACATACGGGCGATCCGTCTCCAGCGAGCCGACGATCCGGCAGCGGACAGCGGGGATGCTTTCGCGCACGAGCGCCATTGCTTGCACCAAGTCGAGGGTGCCCTTGCGCGGCTTGACCACCCCCACACACAAGACCGTCGGGTGCGGGTGGGGCAACCGCTCCAAAGGGGCGAAGCGCTCAAAATCGACGCCATTGCCGACGACGGCAGTCCGCGCACCGGGGATCACCGTTTCGACCACCTCGGCAGTATAGCGGCTGACGCAGATCATCAGCGCACGGCGAAAAGCGGCGGCGTAGATCGTGCGGGCGGGCGGGCGGCGGATCACGCTGGCGCGGACATAACTGCCATGCCCCGTGACGAACAACGGGCGCTCCCCGGCGAGGGCAGCCGCCAACGGCGCATACGGTTCAATCAGGCTGTGGATCACGTCACAAGACCGCAGGGCAGCGCGCGCCGCCCCAAGGACGCGCAACTGGCGCAGCAGCATCCCGCGATCCAGCGGCTCGACGGTGGGGAGCATGGGCAACACGTCCACATCAGCAATGGGCGGGCTGTTCCGCGCCGCGATCACGGTCACGCGCGCCCCCGCCGCTTGCAAGGCGCGGATCACGTTTAGGCTGTAGCGCGCCCACCCGTGCCGGTCGCTCAGATCAGCGGCAAGGATGCCGATATGGGGGGGATTAGGGGTCATGATGCGCTAAGGTGGCAAGGATGCTGTGCGCCCGCGCGTCCCACGTATAGTGCGCCCACACCAACGCTTGGGCGTTCGCTGCCAAGCGCCCGCGCAGATCGTCATCCGCCAGCAAGCGCAGAATCGCCGCCGTCCATGCCCCCACGTCGGCGGGGGGCAGCAACAGCGCCGATTCGCCATCGCGCACGACTTCACGCAAGGCGGGCAAATCAGACGCGAGGATGGGTTTGCCCGCCGCCATGTATTCAAAGAGTTTCATTGGGGATGAATGATAGGCGAAAAAAGTATTTTCGGGAGAGGGAATCGCGCAGATATCGCACGCGCTCAAATAAATCGGTACCTGTTCCGGCGCGACTTGTCCGGCGTATAAAAAGCCGTCGTCACTGCCGCGCACTGCCCGCCAGCGCGCCCGCAAGCCTTCCGCCGCCTCGTCCGGTCCGCCCACCAGCCCCAACGAGATGCCCGCCAACGGCGCAAGCGCTTCGACCAACACGCCGGCACCTTTGTCGAAGCCGACCGCTTGCAAGCGCCCGACATAGCCGACGATCACGCCCGACCAGCCGACCGCCAACCGCGCCTCGCTTTGGGTCGGCAACGGATCGAAGCGTGCCCGCCGCACGCCGTCGTGGGCGACCTGCACCCGTTCGGCGTCGGCACCGCGCGCGATTAAGTCATCGGCGAGGTGACGGGTAGTCGTGAAGACACGCTCGACATGGCGTAGTACCCACCCTTGCAGCCCTCGCCCGATGTGCCCTTGTGCCAACATATGCGCCTCATACGCCAGACGGCGGCGCGGCTTGAAGATCGCCAACAGCGCCAGCACCAGCGGATCGCGGCTGTAATAGATGTCGGCGGGGGTGAACAACGCCGCGACCAGCGCCGCCAGCGCAAACGTGAGCGACTCGATCCCGAAGGCGATTTTTGCCCAGATATCTGTCCGCCCCGGCACCCATGCCAACAGGTCAAGACAGGGCAAGCACCGGATGCGAAAATTAGGCGCAACGCCATAATGCGCCCACACATCACCGACGCCGCGCAGTTCGGGGGCGGGGGCACGACGGGCGATCCATAAACTGAGATCGGCACCGGCAGCGGCGAAGGCTTCACAATTTTGGACGATCTGTACACCATGCGCGCGCTCGGTCGGCAGGCGGATATTTGCCAGATAGATCAGCCTCACCCGATCACCTCGCGATACAAAGTTTCATAACGTCCGGCGATGGTCGTCCAGTTGTATTCGCGCTCGATCAGCAAGCGGGCATTGCGGCGAAGGCGGGCGCTGAGGTCGGGGTCGCCCAATACGCGCGTGATCGCCCCGGCGATGGTTTTGGCGTCGGGCGCGCTGATCAACACCGCGTCGCCGTGCTTGGCATTGATGCCGTCTAAACTGAGGGGCGTTGCCACCATCGGGCAGCCCATCGCCATTGCCTCTAGCACCTTATTTTTGATGCCCGCCCCCATGCGGAGCGCGCTGGCAAACACCGACGCCCGCGCGAAGTAGGGGCGCATATCCGCCACCTGCCCGCTGACGGTGATCGTGTCATCGGCAAGCGCCAACAGTTCGGGCGGGGGATTAGCACCCACCAGCCACAAGCGCGCCGCCGGAATGCGCGACTGCACACGCGGCAAAATCTCGTTTGCCAAGAACAACGCCGCATCAAGGTTGGGCGGATAGCCGAAATTGCCCGTGAACAGGATCGTGTTGGGTTCGCGTGGGCTATCGCTGTAAGGGGGGATGAAGTGCCCCAAATCGACGCCGTTGGGGATGACGCTGAGCCGCAACATCGGGTCTAGGGTGCGCAATTCGTCGCGGTCGCGGTCGGTCAACACGATCACGCGGGGATAGGGGGCAAACATCCAGCGTTCGTACTCGCGCGCCGCGAACCACTGCGCCCGCGCGCCCCACCCCGCCCCCGCCTCGACTTGCCGCCGCAGATACAGGCTGTAACTCTCGTAGGGGGTGATCATCACCGGCAAGGGTTTGACCGCGTGCAAATACTCATAGACCTGAATGCCGCCAAACAGGTGGGCGATGTCGTACTGATCATTCATGACATGTTCGCGAATGGCGCGCCACATGTCCGGCGACCATGCTTGATTTGCGGCTTGGGGGAAGCGCGCGGACGGCATCACCAAGCGGCGGACATAATCCACAGGGGAGCGTTCGGGGTCGGGCAACACGGTGATATGACGAAAGAAAGCGCCATAGACGTCTGAATCATCATCGGCGCTCCCATCATCAAATGCCAATAGATCGATGGTGTGCCCGCGCTCCGATAATTCCCGCGCCAAGTGATAGACGATCAGGCGGTCGCCCAAGTGAAGGGGATAGGGGGGACAGCGCGAGATCAGCAAGACGCGCAGGGGAGAAGCGGATGTCGGCGGGGGTGCGCTGTTGGAGTTCCTCCCCATGGGGTCGTGATCCTTCACTAGTGTGCTGCCCGATGTGCTGCGACAATGATAGCATAGGTAGTTTCAGCATATTGTAGAATGATCGAAAAGTGAAGTGACCATCATGACCTATGCCCTCGATCACCTCGTGATTGCCGTCAACGATCTCGACCGCGCCAGCGCCGATTATCGGGCGCTCGGTTTCACCGTGCTGACGGGGGGCATCCACGCCAACGGCGCGACCCACAACGCCCTGATCGTCTTTGAGGATGGGACGTATATCGAACTGCTGGCGCTGACCGGGCAACCACCGATCCCGGGGTTGATCGACTTTAGCATCCTCAATCAGGGGGGCGAAGGACTCGTCGGCTATGCGCTGGGCACGGATCGCCTCGATGCCGATGCTGCCCGATTGCGGGCGGCGGGGGTCGCCATTGGGGAGGTCGTCGCGGGGGAGCGTCGCCGCCCCGATGGCACGTTGCTTCAGTGGCAATTGACGCGCATCGAACCGGACGGGCACACGCACGGCTTTGCGCCGTTCTTGATCCAAGATGTGACGCCGCGCGGGTTGCGGGTGCCGCAAGACGCCGCCTCTGTGACGCACGCGAATCGGGCGGTGGGGATTGAGCGGCTAGAGATTCTGGTGCGGTCGGTCGATGATGGCTTAGCGCGGTTGCGGTTGATTTTGGGCGCGCCCCTAACGCCGGAACTCATTCGTTTAGCGGTCGGCAGCATTGCCCTGATGATGCCTCCATCCGAAACGGACGGGGAACAGGTCGCGCTGACTCCCGACGTTTTATACCGCATGGTGCTGGCATATAAACGAGATTAAAAAGCCGATTAGGGCGGGGATGCGCTCAGGTAGCTTAGGTGGAGCGTTCGTCCCACACAAATTGACGTGTGTTCGCGCCGAGGGTGGAGGTCACGCGGCGTCCATCGGCGTCGTAACCGTAGCTCACGGTCGTGGCGTCGGGCAGGGTCACGCCGACCATGCGATTCTGCGCGTCGCCGGCGTAGGTCGTCGGTGCGAAACTGCCACTGTAAGTGGCACGGTTGCCGCGTGGATCGTAGGTATAGCTCACCAAGCCGGACGTGTTTTGCGCGGACAGCAGCCTATCGAGGGCGTCATAGGCGTAGTGGGTGCGGAGTCCGTTGTGGGTTTGGCTCAGGTGGTTGCCGGTGGCGTCATAGGCGAAACGGGTCTCGTAGAGGGGGCATTACCGTAAATTCAGTAGGCTTTTCTTGCCTGTTCTCGTATATCTTTGGGTAATTGACGGTAGGCTTTTAGGAAATCCGCGTCTATAAAAGATTTCATTCCAACATATCCGGATCGAGGTCTTGAGTTTGTCCAGAACGGTGATTCGCAAGCGCTCGCTTAGCCAAAATCGCAAGCGTTTGTTGGGAGCGTGCAAACAAGGCATCCCATCGCTCCTCATCAGCAAGTTCTGCTAAAATCCATTGCGCTACATTGTCCTGTTGATCATCAGGAAGCTTGGTTAATTCAGCAATGGCTTTTTGCATGAGATCAGTCATCACAGCGCCCTTCTTTATTTACTAAACGATGGCTTATCGCCTATTTTAACACGCATTCATTCCCAAGTAGCACAACCAGCTGTTCGCCGTCGATCCGGTTTGGGACACGATCTGCCCGTAGGCGTTGTACGAATAGGTGTCGGTCACGCTGCCGGACGAGTCGCTGAGGGCGCGGGTGCTGCCGAGTACA
>Ga0209490_10002607_pt1 | contig 16998 bp, 16 predicted proteins | sample MAT06_FD_187209 | JGI IMG/M metagenome (GOLD analysis project Ga0209490, IMG submission 187209) | Freshwater microbial communities from Lake Fryxell liftoff mats and glacier meltwater in Antarctica - MAT-06 (SPAdes) (version 2) | ecosystem: Environmental > Aquatic > Freshwater > Ice > Liftoff...
AGCACGAGTTGCCATTAAGGTCTCAATCAGATGCTGGGAGGAGCGATCTAGCCGTTCCAGAGGTACAGCAATTTGCACATCGGCGGCGGATATTGCTAGCTCTTTGGGTTTCTTGCGTTTGAGTTGAACGTATTGGTTAAACTGTTCGGGAATAATATTTGGCTTCAGAAGAACATCCTCTGGTGGCTCTATCTCTGTGGGCTCTATTACTTCAATGAGTTCAGCAATTTCGGGATTAATAACTGGTTGGACAATTTGAGGAAGCTTGCCACCATTTCTAGCACAGGCTTTTAGTGCCGACATTTTTGCCATGAATTGCGATCGCCACTCTACACAATCAGGATTTTCTAGTAGGGTTTGGGTATCAGCTAATAAATCTTGCCAACCCGTTGCTAAGCTAATCTCTGTGCCAATTTCTTGAAGCTGCATTAGCGTCATAGTCGCAATTTCTACAGTTTCGGTCGGCACTGCTCCTGTTTCTGGTAGCTGCTCGATCGCTATTTCTAAATCTAGAATTACTAAATCAAAGCCTTGATCGGCAAATTCCCGTGCCAATTGAATTTGTTCATTCCACTCTTCAAGGTAGGTGGATTTAACGATGGTTTGCAGATCTAAGATCCGATTTATTGAAGCAGTTGGAATTTCTTGACTATTTAAGCTGGCGACTAAAAGTTCCCCACACTCGGTTAAAGTTTGCTGTAATGAGCCATCACTAAGGCTAGGGGCGGTATCTACATTACGCAAATCCGAGAGTAAATCCTCAAATACCGTGGAAACTTGAAGAATTGCTTCAGCGCCGACGGTTGCCGCTCCACCTTTAATGGTATGGATGGCTCGATACATTTGTTGAATGTCCTGTTTCCAGTTGGCTTCTTGGAGATTCTGAACGGTACCCATGTATAGCTGCAAGGAGTTTTGCGTATCTAGGTCAAACAGGTTGCGGAGTTCTTGGTCTAATGGATCAATAATTTGCTCTGTAATTTTTTCTGTAACTTGCTTAGTGGGTAATTCTTCTACTTGAGATAATAGTTCAGGTAAATCTTGAATAACCTTGCCGCCATTTTTAGCGCATTCCTTGAGCGATCGCAGATAATCTGCCCACTGCGCCAACCATAGATCACTACTGGGATTTTGAATTAAATCTTGACTCTGCGCCAAAAGAGTTTGCCAAGCTTTCCCCAAATTAATTTCTTCGCCAATTTGCTGTAATTGCATAATGGTCTCGGCGGCAATAGTTACAGCTTCAGGCGGCACATTACTATGGGGAACCAGTTGTTCGATCGCCATATCCAATTCAAGCACGACTAAATCAAAGCCCTGTTCTGCAAATTCTTGGTGAAGTTGATCTTGATCGCTCCAATTAGGTAGGTAAGTGTATTGCAGAAGCGATCGCATAGCTATAATTCTTTGCACCGAGGCAGTGGCAGGATCGGAACTAGGGAGTTCTAGGCTGGCAGTTAAAAGTTCTCCTGCTTCGATCAACATTTCTGGGAGTTGACCATCGCTTAAATTCGGAGCAATATCTATATAGCGCAGATCTGAGAGCAAATCCTCTAAAACTGCTGCCACTTCTAAAATTGCCTGTGCGCCTACGGTCACTGCGCCGCCTTTAATCGTATGTACACACCGATAAATTTCTTGAATATCATGCTTCCATGATTCTTCATTTAAGTTTTCGGCAGTGCTGATATATAAATGCAAATATTTTTGCGTATCTAAGTCGAATAGCGATCGCAGTTCTTGTTGGAGTTGGTCTTCAGCACTATTCATTGGTTTACTATGAATTACTATTACTCGGAATTAAGAAATTTTGAGGGATTTTATCCGCAGGTAACTGGAAAAAGCGCACATCAGTCAGAAGTCGCCGTGCTAGTTGCCCCATTTGTGCAGATCGCTCAAGGGTCAGGGTGGACTGACTGGCTGAACGCTGGGCAAGGGCAGCAATTTCTTGAATCGAATCCACACTACTTTTTACCGCAACGGCAATTTCTTGACTCGATTGAAATACTGTTTGTCCCAGTGCCGCTACCTGCTCAGTTACATTTTTAATATCATTAAAAGCTTGACTTGATTGCTCTACACCAGTTGTAAACTCAGTTACATAATCATTTACATCTTGAATATCTTGGCTAATTCCAGATACTACAATTTCAATAAAGCCTGTGCGCTGTTGCAAGATTACTAACCCTTGACTGGTTTGGGTCGCTAGGTTGTTAACTTGAGAGGCGATCGCTTCAAATTCACGGGCAACACTGGCAAATTGATCTGGTTCCTTTTGTTCCACAGCCCGCGCTGCAATCATCGAAGCATTCATTGCCACCACTTGGGTTAGGGAAGATAGCCGTTTTTGATCCTGTACAAACTGCTTTGCCAAGTCCACAAACTCGCCAAGGGTTTTCAGCCTTTCCACAATTTGGGCTGTACCCAGTTGCAGCAGGGCGATGGAGCTATTAAGTTTAGTAATTTCCTCTTGCCCTAGGGCGACGGCAGATTGGGCTGATTCTACGGCAATATTCGCGGCGATCGCTTCTTTAGAAGCATTAGTTGCCAACTCATTAATATTTTCAATACCCTCGGTAGCTTGGGCAACGGACTGAGATTGCATTTGCGTATTTTGAGTTACTGAAGTTGCTAACTTCTCTAAGCTGTCTGCCCCTTGAGTCACCTGTTGGGCAGTACTTAACACTGTGGACATCGTATTTGCCAACTGCTCAATCAGACGATTTAGAGTATCTGCCACCAAGCCTGTCGCTTGATCGGTTACCTGCGCCTGCACAGTCAGATTGCCCGACTCCAAATCCGATACCACGTCTAATAATTGTCCAACTTCATCCTCTAATTCCAAGGTTTGAGCTTGAACTTGCGCCCTTACTCCTGCCTGCTCAGTTTCACTTTTGTGGATTTTTGCAGTCAAAGAGTTAAATAGGTTTGCCAAAGTGCCAATTTCATCTTGGGCATTGACCTTCACCTGCGTCAATAAATTACCATTGGTATAGTTGTTAGCCGATCGCTCTATGTCACGTAGAGATTTAGTAATTGCCTTAATAATTCCTAGGGCTAAAATATCGCCAGCAGCTATAAAAATCAAGCCTAAGCCTATGATCTGTAAACCAATTAGCGATCGCTCAAACCGATTAGCCCTAATAAAAACTGCCACAGGTTTACCATCGTTATTAAGAATGGGAGCAGCAGCAATCAGATAGGGCAGCCCTTCAATTTTAAATTCTTCGACTAAACTTGCCGTCAGAGCTTTTTGGGCAATATTTTTAGGAAAGTTGGGGCTAAGTTGCGGGCTTTCTAAATTTTGAGCAGTGGCGATCGCTGTAAAGTCCAATAAATTCTTACTAATTCCAGCCATAGAAGCAGCAGTGTCTACCGACGTAATCACAACCGTTGCCCCTAGGGTTTGGGTTTGAACTTTAATGGGCGTAACTGTGTAAATATTCAAGCCCTGATTAGCAGATATTTCTGGAGATTTAATTTGATTACCTGTAGCGATCGCCTTACTTACAAGCTTATTTGGATCAAACTTTTTACCAATGGCGATTTGAGGGGAAGCACCAAATGCCTCTTTCACAACTGTCGATCTATCCACAAGGACAACAGATTTACCTACCCCCGCTAAACTTTGAATTCGGAATTGCCCATTGCTAGATTTTGCTGGTGCTACGGTGGGAACAAAGTCCTGAGCGCGGGAGGCTAATTCCGCTAGTGCTTGGTTCTGAACTTCCATGAATAAGAGTTGATCGGCAACTATACCCGCAATTACAAATCCAGTTAGTGCCGATAAACTCGCAATCCCTAAAGCCACATTTAATTTAGTAGCGATCGCTCGATTTCTAAAGACTTTAATCCCAGCAGATTTAATTTTCTTAGCCATGCCCCTAATCTCCTGTGTTTTAACCTTTTGTAGTGTTTTGCTATGCACTGAGCAATCTTACTTTAGCGATCGCCTTGCCAATATCTGATATTTTTTGCCCATATTTTTCAGCAGTCTCTATCCACAAATCTCTGACAATTACTAACTCATGCAAAGATTCTTCAATGGTTTCTCCTTGCGCTAAACATCCTCGCAATGCTGGAACTTCAACAACAAAACCGCCCTCTTCACACGGGTAAATGACTATTGGATAGTTCATGATTGCTCTACCTCTATATCCTCAAAGCTAATCTCGGAATCAATATCAAGGGTTTGAATTTTAGGTACAGCCTTAACACCTATTCCCGTATCATCCAGCCTAGATAATAAGGCCTCAGGCAAGCGGAAGAACTGAATACCTGCCAGCAATTTCTGTGCCAGTCCTCCCATTTGTTCAGCTTGAATGCTAGTGCTGCGCGTGAGGTTAGCAGTTTCAGTTGCTAATTTATCGATTTCACTCATATATTGCACCGTAGCTTCGGCAGCATCAGCAATCTTGACGCTAGATTCCGTGATACTTTGACCCGCATTTACTACCAGTTCCGTTACGGTTTGAATATCGTAAAAAGCCGCTTGAGATTGCTCTACCCCAGAGTTAAAGCCTTCTACTAGTCCACCTAAGCTTTGCACTTCCGAGTCGATCGCACTTACTACCGACTGAATTTGGGCTGTGCGTTGTTGCAGTACCGCTAATCCTTCGTTGGTTTGATTTGCCAGATTATTTACCTGAGAGGCGATCGCTTCAAATTCACGGGCAACTCCAATAAACTGCTTGGGATCTCTTTGTTCAGCAGCCCGAGCCGCAACCAACGTCGCATTAATCGCCAGCACTTGAGTTAAAGCCGCAATTTGCCCTTGATCCTGCACAAATTGTTCCGCTAATCCCACAAATTCACCTAGGGTTTTCATCTTTTGCACAATCTGCGCCGACCCTTTTTGGAGTACAGAAATGCCTTCAGTCAAAGTATTAATAGCCACTTGCCCCTGTTCAACCGTGGCTTGGGCAGTGAGCAGAGATTCATTAGCAGCACTAGCTTTAGTTGCCGAATCTTGGGCAGCGATCGCCACATCAAAAGTTAAAGAAACACCCCGTGCCACAGATTGTGCTTGCTCCACTGTATTATCAGCCACTATCTTAGATAATCTCTGTAAATCCTCTGCCCCCTGTACTACTTGCTGGGTTGTCCCTAGTACACGGGCGATGATTTCTGCTAGTTGTTCCCTTAAACGATTCAAAGTATCCGCAACTAGTCCCGTGGCGCGATCGCTTACCTCTGCTTCTACGGTCAAATCCCCTTCTTCCATCGCCGATACCACATCTAGGAGACCGCCCACCTCATCTTCTAAAAATTCAGCCTCAGCTTGAGACTCTTGGGTTTGATTCAAGCGTTCCTGAGCTTGCACCGCCGCCGCAACTTCTTCCCGAATTTTCTGCTCATTAAAAGCAATTTGATTAATAAGCCGATAAAACGATGTTGATAACTGATCGATTTCATCTTGATTAGTAAAATCAATTACAGCTTCACCCCTTGATTCTGAGATTTTTCCGCACTCATCTAGGATGGGCTTGAGTCGATTATTAAGCTGACGCACAAATATAAACACGACAATACCCAAGAGTCCCGCCACACTCAACGAAGCTAAAAGCGTCACCGCTAAAATTGGGGTAATAACTGTTGACTCTGGCACCACACCCATCATTAGCCAATTGGTACTAGGAATTCGCCGAAAAGCAACAAAGTTCCCTCCCGATTGCACGATACCCGCATCTCCTTTTTGGACATCTGTCCATACTTGCTTAAGCTGAGGAATAGATTCAAAACTACTTAAATCCTTAGCTTTGGCTAAATCAGGTGGATAGGATAAAATATTACCTTTATCACTAAGAATGGCAAAAAACCCATCATCACGAAGGACAGAACCCGCAAATTTTTGATTAATTGCCGTAAGGTTAACATCAGCACCCACTACACCCAATAATTGCTTTTGATCATTAAAAAAAGGTTTGATAAACGTAGTCATAGAAATGCCATAAAACTTGTATGGCTCCATCCACACTGCCTTACCTGCGGCTACAGGTTGCTTATAATAATCTTTGCTAGGATAGTTATCACCCTCAAACAGATCGGAAAATAAAATATCGCTATTGGGCGCAGACAAAGGAGTTCCAGCCTTTTCATCCCCAGTTACATCTTTTTGATCCCGATAAAAGTAGGGATAATACCATTGGCGATTAGTTACTAGTTGATTTGGTGCCTGCCCCAACCCAATGGCGATCGCTAAGTCCAAAGTCTTAAAATGTTCAAACACCATCTGTTTATAAGCTTCAGGATCTTTAACTCCCTGTTGGTGTAAAAACTGAGCAGAGGCAATCAAACTATTAACTGACTGTTCTACGGGTAGAAGCTCACTTTCCACTAAATTAACTTTGCTGTCTAAAGACTGCTCAATTTGCCGCTTGGCGCTACTCACTAATTCTTGGTAAAAAAAGTAAGATAGCCCTGCTAATCCAATCAAAGCACTGCCTAGCACATAAATAAATAACCTAGAACCCAGAGAATTTCTAATCTGCATAGTAGGATTTTTGACAGGTTGCCCAGAGCGACGATTTAGAGATACTTGACCTAAAGACATAAAAGCTTACCTAGTTAATTATCTTGATTAATTACAAATAGTTCGACCTTGAAAATTTATCCTGAAGACGGATGCCAACGCTGGGGTTTCCATACAAGTTCCCCTAAATAGGGCAAAAGACTTTCTAATCTCATGTATTCGGCTAAAGCTGGAGATTCGCCACTCATCAATTGCCCATACTGGAGCGAGGAAATACTACTAATTACTCGATCTACCACCAAACCTGCGCCACTAATCTCTTCAAATTCATCGGATAGCCTCACAACAGTAATTTTTTCTGGAACTAATATCTTTGTTCCCAACAAAGCTCGTTTCAGAGATACTAAAGGCACGATTACACCCTGCTGCTGCACCAGCCCCAAGACCGAAGGATTAAAAAAAGGTATGGGTAAAAGTTCAGAGCGGTCGACAATCATAATCTCTGCTACATAAACATCAGGAAATACCAGACTCAGATTACCCAAGCCTGCTAGCACATATCGACTATAGGATGGCAGGGTATCGTGATCAATCATTTAACTTTTTGCAAGGCTTCTACTAAGGAATCACGACTGACGGGCTTTGGCAAATAATCATCTGCCCCCGCCCTTTTAATGCCATAGTCCATTTCCAGTTTTGTCCGTTTTGTAGAACTAAAAATTACATATTGACTAGCGGTTTCAGGTGTAGATCGGATTTTGCGTAAAAACTTATAGCCATCTAGATCAGGCATAACTACATCCAAAAATACAGCTTTATAATTACCTTTGACAATCTTGTCTAACGCCCCTTCTGTAGTCTCACAGACATCAACATCATGTCCTAAATCTTGAAGTAAGGATCTGAGTAAGTGTCTCTCAGCCGCACTATCATCGATGATTAAAAAGCTACCCACCATATAATTTGCTTTATGCTTTACTAAATTTTCTCGACGAACCTTATGCCAAATCTAACTGTATATACAAATACATCCTATACAAGTACATCCGAAGGTAACGGTGCAACTTCCCTAAGGAGCGATCGCAACTGTTCACGGAACGTTTCCGTATCCTCAGAAGTTCGAGGCTTAGCAATAAACCTACAACTTGCCCACTTTGCTCTAAAGCTATTGGTCATACTATTCTCAGCAGTTACCATCACTAGGGGAGTGGTGGCAAGACTAGGCTGTCGCCGAATCTGCTTAATCAATTCAAACCCATTCAGCCCAGGCATATTTATATCTAAAAACACCACTGAAGGGTTATGGCTTAGAATCATCTGAGTTGCATTTGTGGCATCATCCGTAAGATTAACTTGATAGCCCCAACTAGTTAACAAATCTCTAAACTGGCGGAGTAAAACTGGGGAATCATCAACCACAAATACACTGGGTCTTCCAGCTACAGTATCTGCTTGAATAATTTCTGGAGGAGTGCTGCTCAGTCCGTCAGTTATGTCTCGTTCTGGCAAAGGTAAGATTGAGACAATATTTTTTTGTGCCAATTTATCTAATAGGAGCGCACTTCTATATATAGGCTGCTTAAAGCTATCAGCAATTTCACAAATCCGATGCTGTCCAGTTGTCACCTTGGCAAACATGGGAAAGTTATCGTTTCCAACTCTTGCTAGCATATTAGCGGCATCCATTAGCTGGACGGTTTGATAAGGATGTTTAACACATTGAAACTGCAACCATTGCTTAGCTTCACTACTAGCTTTTGTTTCTAGCATTGGCAATTGCCAAACAGGTAGGTCAGAATTTAGTCCATTAATTGGTCGCCACATAAAAGAAAATCTATCTTCTAAGTGCAGAGCCAGCATACTTTCCAAAAGCACCTCTTTAAGTACAGCTTTTGTGGGCTCAGGATAGCGTTTAAATACTTGCGTAACAAATGGGTAAGAGTAGGGCTTAGTACTTTGTTTTTGATCCCAATCAGGTAGTCGAGCAAACTGCATCCCAGCGTTAGCAAACTTTCGAGTTAAGGTTTGCATAACCTGCCCGTCTTCTTCCATTAGCACTAATCCCCCCATTTTCATGAGGATCTTCCACTTATGAAAGCGAGTTTCAATTTGCAGAATGCCCGTAGAACGGACGATTACTCGCATAGCTGCTAACAAAGTCAGGAGGGAAGCATCCTTTACCACCTGTCCTTCGGCGGGAATATTGACAGGTGGAGACTCTGAGGCACGAGACATTTGTTGATCTACAATACTTTTAAGTATTTCTTCTGGAGAATTAGACATGACAAAACACTCTATACCATAATCAACAGTATCAGACTTGGAATTCGTACGGATGTTTTAAGTAATATATTTAGAAATCTTATTAATCAGGACTAATTGATTGATAAAATTAGTAAATTTATATTACTTATATCGACATAATAACAGCAACTTGCAAGATGTTGAACTGATCAATTTTTTTATTTTGAGTGAATTCTTAAGAGGTTTTGCGTTTTTGATTAATTTTGAGAATTTTTCGGTTGAGGTAAAACTAGACTGCTCGGTTGGGGCTGGGGTTTTGGATCGGGTTTGGGGGCAGGGAGTAAAAATAGAATTGCTGAAGCGATCGCTAAACTACTAACCCCAATTAAAGCAGGTAAGAGGGCTGCCACTCGTTTAGTTGAAGAAATCACTGGCTGAATTACTGCCTTAAGATCGAGTACAGTTTGTGGATCAAGGCAAAGACGATCCAAAGTTTCAACTAGATCGAAAAGCTGCACAGTAGTCAAATTGAACTCAGTTTGAGAGTCCCCGTTTAGGTCATCACGGGATTTGAGCTGAAGTTGATGTTGGTAGATTCCTACAGGTTTTAAGCTGACTAATTGATCTTCAACTAGAAGCGCGTTGGCATTCTGTAAAGCTTGGGCATATTTACCCGTAGATTTGATCAGGCTATCTAATAATTCCCGATCGCCAGAAACTTGCTTGCCATTGTGGTGAAATTTAAACTCAAATCTAGTCAAAATCGATAGTCGATCTCCTCCTTCTGCACTAATACCCTCGATTTGCAGAGTACAAGTAGGTAGATTGTAAAAGCGTTGAATAGGCATGATTAGTTATTACTGGCGATCGCCTTTGAGCTTAGCAAATTACTCCAAAGTCTCTGTTCTCCTAAGCTCCCACTACAAAATAATAGTTGGGTTAAAAGATGGATGGATAAGTCTCTAATTTCTTGATCATTGAGTATAGAAGGCGATCGCATCCGACTCAAAAATAAATCATGAAACTGATTTAAGTATGCATCTAAGTAACTAAGATTTTGTTGTAACCCTAAAGCTTCAATTTTATTCTCACTGACTTGATACTCAGTTGTTACCAACAAGCGCAGATGGGTATTAATCCGTCTGGCTATATTACAAATAATCATTACTAGAGCCTTTGCCTCTTCCCAAGTTAAGATCCCTCTTTGGTAGTTATGACGATAGGGATTGGTATTGCGTAATCGCCAGAGGCTAACTCGATTTGGAATAATTTCACTTAATCCAATCTCTGCGACCAATTCCAAAATAACATCTGTTGCCTGTAAATCAATGGCTTCGATCGCCAACAGTAAGTGATCTAACTCTATACGTACTGTAGAACCACACCCCTGAGTTTGGGGCATTGGCAGATCGGGGTAAGTTTGAGAATTAAGTAAAGTATTTGCCTGCATAAGTAGCAGTATAAGTGCAGTAGAGTCTTATAGATTCAGAAGATTTCTAAGCCATACAACTTAGATTTTCTATGGTTTTCTATATTATCGGAATAATTTTAACTAGACTGTTACTAATCTTTAGTAGAACCTATACAAGAGCATTTTTAAGCAGCTAGACTAAATCTTATTGCCTTGGAAATTGACAACTTAAAATTAATTATTGCTGATTAAAAATATCTAAACCTGACTTGAAATTAGCATCAATCTTAGTTAAAGCAATATCCTGAATACATCCCGAATAAATTCTTGGTGTACACAAAGATAAAAACAACAAGTTTATGCCTGACGTGAATAGTATTCAACCACTAATAGTTCGTTTACTTGTAGAGCAATCCATTCTCTCTCCACAACTCCATTAATTTTGGCAGTTAGTTTAGCTTTTTCAAATTCTAGGTGACTAGGTGTATTTGCTAGACCTGGAAATTCCAAGTTCTGCTCTACTAATTTGCGAGATTTTTCTGAATCTTTAACACTAATTACTTCACCAGGGCGGCAGCCATAGCTGGGGATCGAAACAACTTTACCGTTGATGGTAATGTGACCATGGCGGACTAACTGACGCGCAGCAGGAATTGTTGGTGCCATACCTGTACGAAATACAGTATTGTCAAGGCGCATTTCTAAAAGTTGAAGTAAAACTAGACCTGTGGAACCTTTAACTCGTCTAGCCTGACGTACATAGCGTAATAATTGTCTTTCGGTTAAGCCATAATTGAAGCGAAGTTTTTGCTTTTCTTCTAAACGCACCCCATACTCGGTCTTTTTCTTGCGTTCTTGTCCATGTTGTCCGGGTGGGTAGGCATGTTTAGGTTGCTTGCGGCTTAGACCAGGTAGCTCTCCTAGTCTGCGTACTATTCTGAGGCGCGGTCCTCGGTATCGAGACATGATTGCTCCTTATGTTGATATTTTTACAGGCTTTCTAGTATAAGCTGATTTTCCAAAAGTTGCTACACAAAGTTAGCGAAATACTTAAAAACCCGATTAAATAATTTTAGGCATTTATGCAAACCTAATGCAAACCTAAAGAAAAAGAGAGTTAACTTAGGCGATCGCCTAGGGTTCGTTACAATGCTGTTGTCAAAGTCAATATATTAATGACTCAGATTATATGGTGCAATTACTCGAAAATCCTTTGCGTGTCGGACTACAGCAAGAGAGGACTCCAGAGCCTTTAGTCTTAGTTATATTTGGGGCATCAGGTGACTTAACCGCCCGTAAATTAGTACCAGCTATTTATCATTTAAAACAACAACGTCGACTGCCTGCGGAGCTAACCATTGTGGGAGTGGCGCGCCGAGATTGGAGTCATGATTATTTCCGTGCCCAAATGCGGGAAGGTATAGAGCAGTTTTCTGATGGGATTGGGGCTGAGCCTTTATGGGAAAATTTTGCTGAAGGGTTATTTTACTGCGCGGGGGATATCGATAACCCCGATGACTACCAAAAGCTGAATACCTTACTTAGTGAAATTGATCAAAAACGTGGCACTAGAGGCAATCGCGTATTTTATCTGGCTGTAGCTCCTAAGTTTTTTCCTGAAGCGATCAATCAGTTGGGTAACGCAGGCATGATCAAAGACCCGATCAAAACCAGATTGGTAATTGAGAAACCTTTTGGTCGAGATTTGGCTTCCTCTCAAGAGTTAAATCAAGTTGTCCAAAAAGTTTGTAACGAGAGTCAAGTTTATCGAATTGATCACTATTTAGGGAAAGAAACTGTACAAAATCTATTGGTTTTACGATTTGCCAATGCGATTTTTGAGCCTCTGTGGAATCGCCAGTTTGTGGATCATATTCAAATTACCGTAGCCGAAACCGTTGGAGTCGAAGATCGGGCAGGATATTATGAAAGTTCTGGGGCATTACGAGATATGCTCCAAAATCACCTGATGCAATTATTTTGCCTAACGGCTATGGAGCCTCCAAATACTATGGATGCGGATTCTCTACGAAATGAGAAGGTAAAAGTCATTCAATCTACCCATTTGGCTGATACCCGTGACCTTACTTTTTCGGCAATTCGGGCGCAGTATGGGGCGGGTGCGCTTAAGGGCAAAAATGTAGTTGGTTATCGCACTGAGCCTAATGTTAATCCAGAATCGACGGTGCCTACCTACGTCGCTATGAAATTTTTTGTGGATAACTGGCGCTGGCAGGGTGTGCCGTTTTATCTGCGGACGGGGAAAAGAATGCCCAAAAAGGTAAGTGAGATTTCGATTCAATTTCGAGATGTACCTTTGACTTTATTTCAATCCGCAGCTAAACAGGTTAGCCCTAATATTTTGGCACTGAGAATCCAGCCCAATGAGGGGATATCTTTGAGATTTGAGGCAAAAATGCCAGGTGCTGATTTGCGATCGCGTTCTGTTGATATGGACTTTGGCTATGGTAAGACTTTTGGCGTTGAGGGTTCTGACTCCTATGAACGACTATTGTTAGACTGTATGTTGGGTGATCAGACATTATTCACCCGTGGCGATGAAGTGGAAGCAGCTTGGAGGGTTGTCACTCCTGCCCTCTCTTTATGGGATCAACCCAGCGATCCAACTTTAATCCCTCATTATCAAGCGGGTTCTTGGGGACCATTAGAGGCAGACATAATGATGAGCCGCGATAGACGGCAATGGCGCAGGCTATAGAAGTTTAATAATAAAATAAGGAAGAGGTTTTATGCAATCAGCATCAGTTTTATCTCTACAAGCCCCAAAAGATGTTTCGTTATCTCAGGTGGAGCTTGAACTTAGTAAAATTTGGCAATCCTATGGAGAAAATGCCGCAGCAAGGGCAACAACTTTTAATTTATTAGTGTATGAGCCTGAAAATGAAATTGGCACAAGATTGGTTACCGTAGATACGATTGCTAATCAAACTCCCTGCCGAGTGATTGATCTATGCCCGATATCAGGGGAAGATGAGGGAATTATGGCTCAAGTTGCTGCCTATTGTCCCATTCAGAAAAGTTCTAGCTCTTTAATTTGTGGCGAGTATATTACTCTACGTGGCACAAGGGAGGCTTTTGATCGGATTCATGCCTTACTTACGGGCTTGGTAATTTCTGATTTACCGACTTTTGTGTGGTGGAAGGATAGCCCTGCTCCCTATACCAGAATGTTTGAGCGTTTGGTTAATCTGAGCGATCGCCTGATTTTTGATTCCGCATTTTTTAAAGATTCCGAAACAGATTTACTAAAAGTGCAGGAATTAATTAATAATCACGCGCAAATTGCGGATTTAAATTGGCGGAGGATAGCCCCTTGGCAAGAATTAACTGCTCAAGCCTTTGATTCCCCCGATCGCCGTGCTGGAGCTTGGAAGGTAGATCGAGTCACCATTGATTACGAGAAAGGCAATAGTACCCAAGCTTTAATGTTTTTGGGTTGGTTAGCCAGTCGATTGGAGTGGAAGCCAGTTTCTTTGAGTAAAGAAGGTGGAGACTATAATATTCAACGCATTACTTTAATTAGTAGAGATAACTTTGAAGTAGAAGTAGAACTAGCCGCAATTCCTGTGGGTGATGTGGGAGATGTAGTTGGGGACATGATGGGATTAAAACTAAGTTCTACCGACCCCACTGCCGATACATCTAATGTATTTTGTTCTGAGTCTATGGGTTGTATGCGTATGGAAGCGGGAGCCCAGAGTAGTCGTACTTATCAAGTTACTCGTTTATCTGATCAAAGTGCCAATATACTTTTAAGTCAACAGCTCCAACGCTGGGGTAGGGAAGTCTTGTATGAAGAAAGTTTGGCGGTAGCTGCTGAGATCTTAAAACTTAACTCTGCGAATTAGCTACCGAAAAGCGATCTAAAGCTCCCCTTACTTCAGTTATGGGGAGAACCCTAAAAATATTACATTAATTAAGAAATGCAAGAAACAGTCTTAATTTTCAGTTTTCTTTTAGGATTTCTACATGAAACGATCAAAGATACATGTGGGGCAAGTGATGCCACAAAATATAAAGTTAGTGAAGGCATACTTGCTGCCTTTTCAATGGCGAGGTAACTTACTCACCCATGGCAATTGACTTAAATCCACTTATCGAGATTTTGGTAATACCCTTCCTAGATTCAACTGTGTTCATAGTTTTCTATATTTTCTAATGTCCATTTTCACAAGGTGGAGGTAAAAATTAGTTCCGCGATCGCCTTTTGCCAAATCTACAGTCTGATCGCACCTCATACAGACAAATCCGAGAATCGCCTAACTGAAAACTTAAAAAGATGATTATTGAAGCGATCTCAACCAATTCTAATTTTGTTAAGTTTGAATACGTTTTAAAACAAATCAATCAGTTCCAAGACTACAGCAACATGATTTCAAACATGGCTATGCCAAAGTATTTGGAATTAAGAAAATATTAATTAATCGCTTTTACCGCAGCAGTCTCTGCTAATCAATCTAGGAATTAATATAGATGAAATTGCTTATCACGATCGCGGCTTTGACTTTAATTTGCCTTGGACTTGCCATCGTTTATGGTAAATATCGGTGGCAGATCGATACTGCTACTTTGCGTGCCAAGTTAACAAATGGACAAAAGACAATTCAGCCCAAATTTTATAGTGAAGACGAGCTTGATGGTTTACCAGAACCCGTAAAGCGATTCTTTCAGAAAGTGCTTAGGAATGGGCAGCCAATGATTACTGCGGTAAAACTTTCTCAGCAAGGGCAATTCAATATGAAAGAAACAGAAGCTAAATGGAATCCGTTTACCGCCACCCAAGTAGTTACAACTCAATGTCCTAGTTTTGATTGGGATGCACGCATTCAGATGGTTCTGGGACTGAATGCATTTGTGCATGATACATATTTGCTAGGGGAAGGTAGTTTACTGGCATCATTACTTGGTCTTTTCACTATGGCGAATGTACGCGGCGGCACTGAAGCTAACCTAGGTGAGCTGTTGCGATTCTTTGCCGAGACTGCTTGGTATCCCACGGCGCTTTTACCTAGCCAGGGTGTGCGTTGGGAAGCGATTGATCATACTTCTGCTCGTGGCACTCTGACAGATGGTGATACAACTGCCTCTCTCGTATTTAGTTTTAATGCCGAAGGGTTAATCGATACTATGCATGCCGTAGCTCGTTATCGGGACAAGCTAGTAGCAATGCCTTGGGGAGGTCGATTTTGGGAATACGTGGTTCGCGATGGAATGCTGATTCCTTTGCAAGGTGAAGTGGGATGGGAATATCCAGAGGGGATGAAGCTCTATTTCAAAGGAAGAGTTACTGAAATTAACTATGAGTTTGCATCATGAATAGATGTAGAGAATTACCCATAGGGGAAAGGTAATGGCAACTGCAACTAATTTTAAGGACTATTACACGATTTTGGGAGTGAGCAAAACCGCAACTCCTGAAGAAATCAAGCTGGCATATCGCAAGACTGCCCGTAAATATCACCCTGACCTTAATCCTGGGGATAAAAATGCAGAGGAAAAGTTTAAAGACCTAAATGAAGCAAATGAGGTTCTTTCTGATCCCGAAAATCGGCAAAAATACGATCGCTTTGGACAACATTGGAATCAGCCGAATTATACTGAAGCCCCAACTCCCAGACAATCATCTAGGGGATCGAATGTAGAGAATGACTTCGACCAATATGGAGACTTTGATTCCTTTATTAACGATCTATTAGGTCGGCAAAGATCTTCTTCGACTGGATATCGTTCTCAAGCTCCTGCCCCTGATACTGAAGCTGCGATCGCCCTCACATTTTCTGAAGCATTTCATGGAGTCCTGAAGCATCTTCTCCTTGATGGCGAAACCATTAATGTCCGCATTCCAGCAGGCGCAACCACAGGGAGTCGCATTAGAATCAAAGGTAAAGGTCATCCCAGTCCATTCTCTCAACAACGTGGCGATTTATATTTAACTATTGAACTTTTACCCCATTCCTTCTTTCGGTTTGAAGGTGAAAATCTTGTCTGCGACATTCCTATTCGCCCTGATGAAGCAGTTCTAGGGGCAGAAATTAATGTGCCGACTCCCGATGGTAGCGTATCTATGAAAGTTCCGAAGGGCATAAAATCTGGACAATCCCTCCGACTTCGGGGCAAAGGCTGGACATTGCCAAAGGGAGGTCGAGGTGATTTGTTTGCCAAACTTCAGATTGCCACGCCCCAAGACCTTAGTGAGATTGAACAAGAATGTTACGAAAAAATCCAAGCGAATGCCAGCTTTAACCCACGCGCTCAGATAGAGGAGAATAAACTATGACCGACCAACCTTTAAGCAACTTATCAACTAGTATGTCCAGCAGCCTTTCCCAAAAAGTAGTTTCCCTTGAAGGTGACCAACTTTATACCTTGGAGTATGCAGCATCTATTACGGAAACTTCGATTACGGTTGTGCAGGTTTATGTAGAGTTGGGAATAATTGAAGCGATCGGGGTGATGCTCCATAGTCGGGAGATTGCTCGCATTGCTCAGATTCAAAGGTTACGACAGGACTTAGGTCTGAACTTAGTTGGAGCGGCGATCGTGCTAGATATGGCTACAGAAATTGCTCAATTACGCGCCATGGTCAATTGCCATCGCTCCCATCTCCCATGAGAAATTCATCCATAGAACCGACCTTGAATCAAGAACGCAACGAAATACTTTAACAATGACAAGATTGGTTAGAAATACCGATGCTGATGTTGAGTTTTACGTGGTTGGGTTTATTTATTGTTGAATTAGTTTGGGGACTGAATCCTTTATTAGAAGCGATCAGTGATCGCTTTCTAAAAGAACAATTCCTTAATTCCTTAGAGATAGATAGCGGACCAGTCTTCTATTTTTAACTCAA
>Ga0209490_10002611_pt1 | contig 16980 bp, 12 predicted proteins | sample MAT06_FD_187209 | JGI IMG/M metagenome (GOLD analysis project Ga0209490, IMG submission 187209) | Freshwater microbial communities from Lake Fryxell liftoff mats and glacier meltwater in Antarctica - MAT-06 (SPAdes) (version 2) | ecosystem: Environmental > Aquatic > Freshwater > Ice > Liftoff...
CACAGGGTTTTAGACCCAATTTTCTGATAAACTCAACTATATTGCCAATATGTTTCAGACTCTAAAGCGACTATTTTTAGTAATCATGACCTTGTTGGCAGTTAGCACTATGGTTAATTCTCTAGTAGCTAGTTGGCAGCAACCCCAGATTCAAAGCCGCTTGGAGCTATACCAGACTAATTTATTTCTGCAAACGGCGATCGAGAAACCGACAGCAGATAAGACTGGAGATGGCACTGGGGATGAGATGGCACAACTCCGCAAGGCCCTTTTAGGGGATGAACCAATTAAACTTGCTGAGGGACAATACCAAACGGCTCGCCAAGCAGATCAGAAAATTTTGGAAGACCTACTCCAACAAGCTGCCAAGCAATCTCCGGCAGAAAAATCTTCCACTGCCAAAGCCATTACCCAGCTACAGGAAATTATTCCCCAACTAGATATCGCCCTCGGCATCCTCCAAGCAGAACTAGGCGACATCCAAACTGCCCAAACAACTTGGCAAGGGTTATTAGAATCTCCTATAAAATCTCCTATAGAATCTCCAAAATTAGATACTGGAACATTGTCAGCAATTCCTCTAGAGAGAACGAAAACTTCTATGAGGGCAACTGCGGAGGTGTTGTTATATCTGTGGGGCGATCGACCCTTGGGCAAGTTGGATAATAATACTCAAAGTAGTGCGGGGATCACAACTGATACCAAGCCTCAAGTTGAATCTAAAGTTGAATCTCAAGTTGAATCTCAAGTTGAAGAGATGTTGCGATCGAATCTCCGGGGATGGTTTCGAGATCAAGCCCTTGCTCAACTTTATACCAAGCAAAACCGGATTCCAGAACTAGAAACTCTCCAACAACAACGGTTAGCCCAAGCACAGACAGCCCTGTGGCAACTCTTCGCCATTACTCTTATTCCTGCCACCAGTGGAATTTTGGGCTTAGGATTGCTGATATTTCTAGGGGGACAGGCGATCTTCAAAGGCAAACAAAGCCTATTACTATCAGGAGGCAACCATCAATTAGCGAGTACAGCCCAAAAAGACCAGCCAGATTTAGGCGATCGAACCCAGAACCAACTCACCAATCCCGATAGTTACCTAACCGAAAATATTATTCCTGAGCCTAAAGCCAATCTTGATCAAGATTCCGCCTCTGGGGGAAAAAGTAACTGGATCACTCCTTGGGGCGGGGAAACCATTTGGGAAGTCCTCGTGGGGGGCTTTTTCTTTGTGGGACAACTCCTAATTCCGTTTATTTTTAGTAATCTACCCCTAGCTAGCCTGAGCTTAGATGTCCGAGGGAAAGCGATCGTCGTCCTCACCACCTATGTAGCCATGAGCTTGGGAACTCTCCTCGTCTTGTACTTTGCCCTCCGTCGGTTCTTTCCCTTACCCCAAGGCTGGTTTCGTATCGATTTGCAGGGCAGATGGTGGGCGTGGGGGCTGGGGGGCTATGTGGTGGCTATTCCTCTTGTGATTGGAGTATCCTTGGTAAATCAGGCTATCTGGCAAGGTAAAGGCGGCAGTAACCCGATCTTACCTCTCGCTCTTCAGGGAAACGATCTATGGTCATTTATCATCTTCTCGACTACGGCATCCCTCGCCGCTCCCATCTTTGAAGAAATTATCTTCCGGGGCTTCTTACTGCCATCTTTAACCCGCTATCTATCTGTAGGCTGGGCGATCGTGGCTAGTAGTCTATTGTTTGCGATCGCCCACCTGAGCCTATCGGAAGTTTTGCCTCTCACCGTGTTGGGGATGGTACTAGGTTATGTCTATTGGCGATCGCAGAATCTTCTTGCCTCTATGTTCTTACATAGCCTCTGGAATAGTGGCACGCTGATTAGCTTGTATATTCTCAGCAAGGGCGCTAATTAAGTAGATATACGCAAAAGCAGCCATTTAATTAATTTAATTAGTTAATAAAAAAATACATTTCAGTAAAAACTATAGATTTTCAGTTGAAGTCGCAACTAGACTTGTGGCAACATATTGCGGCAAAGCATTCTAGAATCAGGGTTCTCACTACCTAAAATATTAATAATTTTCCAAATACTCGCCTAAGGTTAGGGAATAGTTAAAAAATAACTGTGTAATTCTCTAGATTTTCGGTAAAAATTCAAACTACTATTGGAGTTAATCTCAGTGATACTACGGAAATAATATTAGCTTGGGTTAACTGGAGGCGAAATGTCGATAAATACCGAATTGAAGTATGGGGGCGGTGTGAGAAAGCCAGTAGTTGATGATAATTTAACCAGAGTGGAAAATGTCCTGAAGGAACATCCAGCAATCCGGCAAGTGGCTGTTACCTATCAGCAAGACAGTCAGGGAGAGAATTACTTGGTCGCCTACCTCGTGGGGGATTTGGCTGTAGACCGGATGCCTCTAAAAAGTGAGTGTTGGTGTGAGGATGACCAAGGGAAGAGGGTAAAGTTAGGGATTGCAGATATTTCCCACAATGGCGTTTGTCTCCTCAATACTCCCCAAGCTTGGTCGATCGGCAAGACAATCAATCTTTATCTAGACTTCCCCGGCATGATCCATCCCCTCCGGATTTCCACCAAAGTTGTCTGGCATCAACGGCAGCAGCCCTCTTGGCTAGATGCTCTAGGGGAATGGAGCTTTGGTAGTGGGAGAAAATCAAACCAGAGCGTTGGCAAAGCCTTCGCCTTGCGAAATCGAACCGGAGTTTTATTTACAACCACCCCAGAAACTCTCAAGTTTATTCAGAGCAAAATCAAAGAACTAAGTAATCAGAGCGGGGTTTCCGTCCAAGATTTACGCAATTCTGAGCCACGTATCCCTCTGCATACCAATGTTCGAGTTTGCTTTGCCGACGGTCGGAGTTTTGGCTGGGAGACAGAAAATATTTCCTTAACTGGAATGCGAATTCAAGGGGTTGATGGTATTTGGAAAAAAGGTACAGAGTTACAACTGGTTCTCCGATTGCCGGGTAGCACTGTGAAATTAAATCTCCGAGCCACGGTCTGGTGGCACAAGGGTTCCCAAGCAGGATTGTGTCTCCATCTCACTCCAGAGGAAGAAGCAGTTATTCATGAGGGTATTCAATACATTATTTTTACTCAAGGTTTATCCCTGAGCAATCTCCACTATCTCCTTGCCACCAAGCTCACTCCAGAATTAATTCCCCATAATTTTGTCATGCTAGAGGAAATGCCCTTTGATATTCACGGGCGAGTAGATCTTAGCGCCTTACCCAAGCCAGATTTCTTAACTTAGGTATTTTTTAGCTCAAGCATTTTAGCCTAGAGATTAACCTAAAGATTAGCCTAAAGATTAGCCTAAAGACTGGATACGCTTGTCGATCGAGCTTAGATAGAAATTATTGATCACTAAATAGAACTTGATGGATTTTAAGAATGAATTAAGCTGAATCAAACTATGGTTGATTTTCTAATCATTTTGGGGATTGCGTGTATCTTAGATCTAGATGAAAAGTTGTGTACAAGCTGTCCCTAAAAATATTTACTCCTTATACCCTCCTCAGCCTATGCGATCGCTCCCCCGTCGTTTATCTCTGCCGACAATTTTAATCGTGCCTTTTGTAGTTCAAATTTCTCTTGCTGTAGGCATAATTGGTTATCTGTCTTACAAGAATGGTCAAGAAACTGTAAATAATATTGCTTATCAGCAACGGGAAGCAATAGCAGCACGAATTCTGCAACAACTCAAAACAACTGTTGAAAAGCCTCATTTCATTAATCAAATCAACGCAAATTCTCTAATTCAAGGTGATTTTGACTTTGTAACTGGCAAGGGAGAATATCGATTTTTGCAGCAGGCAAAGATTTTTCCGGTGACCAATCTGATCTATTGTGGTACTGAAAAAGATGGGGCTTTCTTGGGGGCAGGACGCTCAAAAGGGGGAATAGCCAAGGAGCTAAACATTCAAACATCTAATGTCAACACTAATAACCTGGTGACCACTTACAATGTGGATGAGAATGGTAAGCGTAGTTCCTTGAGAGAAAAACCAACTAGAAAATATGACCCCCGATTGCGTCCTTGGTATGAAGCGGCTAAAGCAGAAGGAAAGGCTACGTGGAGCCAAATTTATCTTGATTTTGATACGTCGTTACCCACCATCACAGCAAGTAAACCAGTTTACAATCCAGAAAGTAGGCAACTGCTTGGTGTTTGTGCTACAGATATTATTTTTTCAGAGGAAATGAGTCGTTTTCTCAAAAGTTTAGATATTAGTAAATCTGGAATTGCCTTCATTACAGAGCCTTCAGGCTTAATTATTGCTAGTTCCACCCCAGACGCAACTATAACTGGGACTGGAGAAAATACTAGGTTACTAACAACAAAAGAAAGTAGTAATGCCTTAATTCGAGAAGCTGGACAAGTAATAACTAATCGATTCCGTGAATTTGGGAATGAGAGATTGACAGAACTTAGTTTTGATATTAAGGGAGAAAAGTATTATTTAGAAATTGTGCGCTTTCAAGATAGCTACGGTTTGAATTGGACTATTACTATTGTTGTTCCAGAATCTGATTTTATGGGGCGGATTAATATTCATAACCAAACAACTATTTTGTTGTCTCTTGTGGCGTTGATGGTGGCGATCGCCCTCGGAATTTTGACCACACGCTGGATTGTGGGTTTGATTTTGCAATTGCGGAATGCTAGTCAAGCGATCGCTCAGGGAGACCTAAATCAAAGTGTAGAAATTTCGGGAATTAATGAACTAGAAGACCTCTCTCAAGTTTTTAACCAAATGGCAGGACAGCTCAAAACTTCCTTTGAAAATAAAGAACAGCTTGTCCAAGAAAGAACTAAAGAACTCTCCCAAGCCCTGACGGATCTGCAAACTACCCAGCAGGAACTGGTGCAATCAGAGAAAATGGCTGCCCTTGGTCAACTAGTGGCGGGGATTGCCCACGAGATCAACACGCCATTAGGAGCGATCCGGGCTTCGATCAGCAATATTACCAGTGGCTTAGAATCCGCCCTTGCCCAGTTACCCCAAGTATTACAAAAACTCTCTCCCCCTCAACAAACAGAATTTAAAGCCCTGCTGACTGCGGCTTGCCAGCCCCATCCCTACCTCTCCACCAGAGAGACCCGCAAACTCAAACGTACCTTAGCCCAAGAACTAGCCACCCACGATATTGAAAACCCAGAAGCCCTTGCTGATACCCTAGTCCAAATGGGGATCACGGAAAACCTCATGCAGTTTCTGCCCTTATTTCAAAACGAACACGGTGATTTAGTCCTAGAAACCGCTAATAATTTGAGTAGTCAGTTCCGTAATAGCGAGAATATCAACATAGCGGTCGATCGAGCTGCCAAGATTATCTACGCCCTCAAAAGTTATGCCCGGCAAGATACTTCGGGGTCAAAGATCATGGCAAAAATCACTGACAATATTGATATTGTCTTGACCTTGTACCATAACCAAATCAAGCAAAAAATTGAACTAATTCAAGACTACCAACCAGTCCCGGATATTCTTTGTTACCCAGAGGAGCTTAGCCAAGTGTGGACAAATCTGATCCACAATGCCATTCAAGCCATGAACTATAAGGGGGTTCTGAAGATTAATGTATTTCAGCAGGAACAGTTTGTAGTGGTGCAAATCGTGGATTCTGGGATGGGTATTCCCTTGGAGATTCAAGAAAAAATCTTTGAGCCATTTTTTACCACCAAGCCAGCCGGAGAGGGCAGTGGACTGGGATTAGATATTGTCAGCAAGATTATCAAGAAGCACGATGGCTCGATCGAAGTTGCTAGTCAACCCGGAGAAACCACTTTTAGCATATACTTACCAATTGATTAGAATAATAATTTAAGCTATATAACCCAATGTCCAAAATCGAGAAAAAAGTAATTCTTTGTATTGATGATGAACGGATTATTCTCCAGAGTTTACGAGATCAATTTGTCCGCAATTTTGGTAATGATTACATCTATGAATTTGCGGAAAGTGGGGATGAAGCTCTAGAAGTGATTGAGGAATTTGATGCTGATGATGTGCAAATCCTCGTGATTGTTTCTGATTGGCTCATGCCAGAAATGAAGGGTGATGAATTATTAATTAAAATCCATCAAAAATTCCCCAAAATAGTCAAAATTATGCTCACTGGACAAGCAGATGAAAAAGCTATTACCAGAGCTAGGGAAGAAGCTAATTTGTATTGTTATATCTCTAAACCTTGGGAAGAAAGCTCCCTAATTACAGCTATCAAAACTGGTATGGAAAGTCAAAGTAGCTCATAATTTGCCAGTAATTTAGGCTTGCCAGATTAAGTAGGTTCCCCAGAGGACGGCGGCTATGCCGAGGAAAGTTGCCCAGAGGGGATAGCCAGCATTAACTGGCTTAGTTCCGGGACTACGCAGCATTTCTACATCAATCCAAGTTGTCACTCCCCGCCGCCACCAACCAAGGACTGTGACTTGACGATTTACGAGGTCGCTAGGACGAAGTTTTACATTGAGGAAGAGGTTGCCCCATGCTCCTAGGAGGGAGATAAATTGTAATTTCACCAATCCTTGAGGCATTTGTAGCCACAGATCCTGTCCGAGCCAGTTACTAATTCCTCTCCTGCCGAAGAGCCGACCTGTCATCCGGGCAGTTCTTTTTTGGGGTGGCCCAGCTTGGGGGTCGGCGAGGAGTTGCCCTAGGTGGATCTCGGTTTTGGCAATATTGGGCTTGATGTCTGGAAAGTAGTAATTGATCAAAAGGAAAATACTCACTCCCCCAGTGATCAACATACAGGCAGTGTGGAAGGGGTTGGCATTTCTAAACAGCCAAGTGATTTCAATAATGTAGAACCGATGGCCGATCGCCCCCACCAGCCACAACAGAAATCTGAGAATTAATCCCATGACGACTCCGTAGATGGCAGCCCGTTGTAGCAGAGGTAAAGCTTGACTATGGGTAATTAATTCTGAGAATTTTTCACCGAGGATTTTTAGGGTTAGTTTTTGTTTCCGGGGCGTAGGAGTTACAGGGAGTTCTAGCTCTGGCTCCAGTTTCCAGTGTTGAGCATAGCGATGGAGAACAGCTAGTCGATCGCCCGTCAACGGATGACTATAGTTCCAGATTAACCACTGGCGGTGAGGATTTTGACAATCCCATTGCAGTAGGGTTTTGATGTTGACTATGGGGTCTTTCGAGTCATTCAGTTCTCGGTAACTGCCACCCAAAAGTAGGGCTTGGTGATATCCGAGGGGTGTCAGGATTTCTAAGCCTTCGAGGAGCCAACTAGTCTGCCCTTGGCGTTGGAGTTCGGAGGCGGTGGTAATGGCAATTTTGAGGAGACTCCGGGTGATGGCATTGGGGTTGCCCGTGATAGAAGCAGCGGTGCGATCGCTGTAATAAGTCGCCAGTCGAGCAGCCCAGAGGAGAGGCAACCTGAGGAGCCAAAAGATCATGTAGCTAAAGTTGGCGGCGATCGCACACACCCAAGTCACGATCGTGGGCAGGAACTTTCGGTAGGCGGGTAACTGTTCATAGCAAAGCTCTGCCAGCCGCTCTCCCCAGTAAGCAACCTGCCAATAAAAAGTGTAGGGAATCTGGACGATCAGCATTGCCAAAGACATCAAAGCATAGTCACCATTGATAATATGCCCCAATTCTCCGGCGTAAATAGTGGCAATTTCCTCCTCTGTGAGGCTATCTAGTAAACCTTGGCTGACGACAATACGGATAGTTTTCGGTAAATTTCCGTAGGTAAAAGCCACAGGGAAGGCAGTGGGTAAGACCATCAGGGTCGGGAATGGGATTTTTTTTTGTTGACATAACGATCGCAGGAGTTTCAGTGCTTCGGGACTCTTGCTAGAAAGTTGATTAACACTTAGACTTTTTAGGTTGTAGCCCTTACGGAGTAAAAAATCCCACAACCAAGGAGAGGCAACAGCAAGGATCAGGGTTATCCCTAACAGGAAATAAGTAGGATCGGCGTAGAATAACTGGATGGGGCTAAGACGGATAATTGCCAAATTTGCTAACACGGCATTGATAATGGTCATCCCGGCAGTGAAGATCGCCCGCAATAACCAAAAAAAAGCAACCCCAGTGCCCAGTTGTACCATCCAGAATTTGCCCAAAACTCGGTAAGTAGCCAAGAGTAGAACAAAACTAGTCACCTCACCCACTAGGGCAAAGCGTCCTAACACAAAATTAACCAACCAGTAACCAGCGAGGGCGATCGCTATTTCCAACACCCAAGACTTTCTCAGCGTCACCCCTTTTAACGGAGTCCAAGTCTTTGCTCGATCGGCATTGCGCCAAGGAATCGGCGTACTATCGCTAAAGGCTGACGGCAGGCGCTGAGGAACAGGAATTAGGGCGACGGGTTCGAGGTTCTCATTTTGGGATTCATTCTCCTCTGATAAAGATGGCTTGGCTCCACTATTTCCACTACTATTATTTTTACTACTAACAGAATGACTAATAGTGCTAGTTTTTGAGGGTGGAACTAAGGGCTGACGAGTTCCTTGGTTGGGTGGATTAGCTTGCTTAGATTGACTAGATTGACTAGATTGATTAGTTGGCTTAGCTGGTTGACCTTGAGGAGTCGGTAGAGATTGTGGAGATGTTCCCAAGGGTGTAAAGCCTGTTGTTGCTGGAGTAGACAAGGGTGTGAAACCTGTTCCTTGAGACTCTGGGATAGAATTTTCAGGAAGATTTTGAGGAGAAATATTTGGCAGGGGCTTCGGGGGAGAGGGTAACGCCGGAGGCTGGGGGTGTTGAGCTAACCAAGCTCGTCCTTGGGGTTCTAGGGTCAAAAGCTGCCGCAACTCGTTTGCTGGAGTGTATTCCCCCGCTCCTTCGTAGGCAAGGATGAGGCTCTGTTGCGCTTGGGTAACTAAGGTTTCGTCTAGCTCCGTATCACAAACAGACTGGAGGAGATCGATCGCCTGAGCATAGTTACCTTTTGCTAGAGCCGCTTGACCAGCCCGGAGGGGATGTGATGCCATAACCATTACTTCCTGATTTGACGTGGAAAAAGCTGCCCAAAATCATGCCCCGGTCGATTTCTCTGCAAGAAGGCTACGCCAACGACCCTAGACAATTTATTTTTAGGCAACTCCTCTATACTAATCCTGATCCTGAGTCTCGCTTAATCTTAATCTGGAATTTTGATCATCAATCTCGATCATCAATCTCGATCATCAATCTCGATCATCAATCTCGATCGGCAATCTCGATCGGCAAAGAGAGCATTAAACGAATTCTCTAAAAATTCTCCCAAAATTCTCAAATAGATTAATAGTTACACAGGCTGGGCAACTTGAGCTGGTGCTTTTGGTTTAGCTATCAATAATTTCTTGATTTTTTTCTTCGCCTTACCACTGTAAACCCTTGTATTTCTGACTAGATCTTCTTGGAGGAGAGATAATTCTGCATCTAAGCCGCTCTTACCTGTTGTCTTGAGTAGGAATTGACGGCGGAAAAACTTCATGGGTTCAGCGTAGGTCTTATTGGTAAAAACCGTAGGCTTGGGCCCACACCAGTGAATTACCGTGGCATCATCTCCTTGGGGTGCGGGTAAATTATTTTTCATGGCAAAGCGTTGCTCTACTAGCTGGCGATCGAAGTCGGGAACCAAAAATTGCATATCTGCCTGTCCGAGGCGTAACCGTCCTTCATCCTTGGCCCGGAAGAGCATAAAGTTGAGAAAACCCATATCCCCGTACTTGAACACACCGGGGTGAGCATCCAAGAAGTCCAGAATCTTTTCGTATTCTTCCAAACTAAAAATATCTCTCGTTCCGTACAACACGGCTGGGCAGACAAAGGGTCGATCAAGCCACTGAAAATCTGGGAAGAACTTTTCCAAAGCTACAGTATCAAAGAAATATTCATTCACTGCCTCATCGGAGTAGCCATAGCAAGGTTTATCAACAATTACATCATAGTCTTGGAAGTTTTGATATTTGAGAATATCACCCCACACCGCCACATCAGCATCAAGGATCAGAAAATGCTTGAAAGGGCTTTCCCAAAAGGCAATCATCCTAGTTATGCCCCAACCAAAACTCCGCTTTTTCAAGAGGTCATACTTCATACTTTGGCGGTTGATTACCTTCACCCCATAGGCAGCTTGGGCATCGGCTACTGAAAAGTCACCGTCTACTAGTAAGCAAATTGGCACATCTCCCAAAAAGTGGCGGATGCTAGCACAAACTCCCTTAGCAAAGGAGTAGTCTTGATTACAACAGATCACAATAATTCCAAAATCTTCGATGGCTTTCATAGGATGACCTCTTTTAGGTATGAGCAAAAGTGTAAAGATTCTCTATAGTTAATCAATATCATGCCAAATTCAAACGATATTTACTATCAGTAGATTTATGTCTAAATTGATTAGAGAATAAATCCTTGGATTAATTATTTTAGATTAATCTCTGGATTAGTTAATTGAATAAACGTAGTAAGATATCTTTAATATTAGATATTACTCTGAACATTCAAGTAAACACATCCGTAAATTTCCTGATTAATTAGCATCTCTAGTTAATAGCAAATATCTATTATCAATACTCCGGACAAAATTTTAAGGCTCGAATACTTTACGCCATATACAGATTAACTTTTGGTTGCTATTTAAATCCTAGTCAGCTTAAACGCTAACAGCCAATAAAATAGATATTTGCCAGAATGGTTGCTCTGTAAGGCTTGTATCTTCGTTGAAAAAACTGTCCGAAGTATTGTATTATCAACTTCTACTTCAAATCCATCTACAAAACTAATTATGAGTGCCTAAGTAAATTCCCTGAACAGATGGAAATTGATTTAGTAAATTTCTGAGCTTGACCAATAAAAATACTTAGGTTTTTTAGTTTTGTTCACTATATATTTATCCCAGAGAAGATAAATAAATTAAACAAACTCAACTTATGGCTAAAACTCATAGATAGAAATAAATGTAGCCAAAGATACTAATGAAAACTAATGCAACGAATTTTTTCTCAATGTATTAAAGAATTATCCCAGTTTCGGCGCAATCGACTGACCCTTGCCTTAGCTTTTCTTCTACCTTTAATGACCTTAATTATCTTCGGGTTTGCCATTCGCCTTGAAGTCAAAAATATTCCTCTAGCTATCCAAGATTTAGATAATACTCCCTTGAGTAGAGCCTATATAGAGAGATTATTTGCAACTAACAAATTTATTGCTCCTAATGAGCAAGTCCAAGGATATAAAGCACCAGAAGTATTGATCGATCGAGGGCTTGCCAAAGCAGCCATTATTATTCCTTCAGGTTTCAATGCTCAGATTAAAAACGGTAAAGCTAGCCCAGTCCAAGTATTGATTGATGCTACTGATACCAACAATGCACGGGTAATTAACAATATTATTCAAGCTACAACTAGGGCTTTTTTACGTAGCTCAAAAATACAACCGATTCTAGATAAAATCATCCCCAAGACAAGAATTTGGTTCAATCCCGGACGCAGAGAATCGTTGTATATTGTGCCGGGAGTTTATGCCTTAATTCTCTGGGTTTATCCTTCCCTCCTCACTGCGATCGCCATGGTCAGAGAGAAAGAACAGGGAACCATGCTCCAAGTGTATGCCTCCGATCTCAGTGCGACAGAGTTATTGCTGGGGAAAGGCTTGGCTTATCTAATAGTGGCGATCGGGCAGTCTCTTTGTATCATGATCATTGGGGCAGTTATTTGGGGTTTAAAATTAGCAGGATCAGCTATGCCTTTAATTTTTGGAACTTTAATATTTACCGCCGATGCTGTCGCCTTTGGTTTACTAATTGGAGTTAGAGCTAGTAATCAAAATGCAGCAATTCAAGTCGTATCATTAATAGGTTTTTTAACTGCCCTACTGCTCTCTGGTTTCATCTATCCCTTGAGTAATATCCCCTTTCCCTTATCCCTAGTTAGTAGTATAGTTCCGGCTCGCTACTACATTGATATCACCCGTGATGCCTACGTTCGGGGTACAGGCTGGGCAGGGGTTTGGTTCTCTTTTGGTATGTTAGTTATCCTTGGTCTATTTCTATTCAATATGGCAAGGACAGGATTAAAAAAAATGCAGCTACTTTGATATTTTTAAGTATGAAAATATAGTAATTAACTAAGAACAAAAATATGCTCATAGAGTCAATGCCATGGTTAGAAAAATTATTTAATAGTCGATTTTGGGCTTTAGTACAGAAGGAGATCAATCAAATTCTACGCAATAAACAATTAATTATTTTGCTAATATTCCCTCCCACAATTCAACTATTAATTTATGGCTATGCCCTCAACCCTGATGTTCACAATATCAAACTAGGAATTGTTGACTATGCCCATACTAATACAAGTAGAGAATTGATTGCTGCCCTCACGAAAAATAGGATTTTTTTAGATCAGAAATATTTTCTCCGAGAAGTAGATTTGGCAACAGAAGTAGAAAAAGGTGGGATTACGGCTGGATTGATTATTCCCCCTAATTTATCGAGAAATATGGCTCAGGATAAACCCACAGAAATTCAGGTATTTATTGATGGGGTGGATGCTAACCAAGCAGGGATTGCGAGTGGTTATCTAAATCAAATTTTTAGCCAATTTAATCGTCAATTAACCGGAAATTTAACACCGCCTTTGATCAATCCCCAAGCAATCTTTCTCTACAACCCCGGTTTACGGAGTAGTTGGTTTTTCGTGCCGGGAGTTTTAGGAGTGGTACTGACGCTGATTAGTTCTCTAACATCTTCAATTACTGTAGTTAAGGAAAAAGATTTAGGAACCTTGGAACAATTACTAATGACTCCAGCCATAGCTTGGGAAATTCTCTTCGCAAAGATTACACCATTATTTATTTTGCTCTTAGGTGATGTGGTGTTGGCTTTATCCATTGGCAAACTAGTATTCAAAGTACCATTTCAAGGAAGTTTATTTTTATTTTTTTTCCTGTCAGGGATTTATTTATTTGTAGGAATTTCTATTGGGATTATGTTGGCAACTCTCTGCCGGACTCAACAACAGGTGGTGTTAACTTCTTTCTTTATTAATTTACCAATGATTCAACTCTCTGGAGCGATCGCCCCCATCGAAAGTATGCCTACCTTTTTTCAATATATTTCTTTATTTGATCCTCTCCGACATTATGTTGCCATCACTAGAGGGATTTTGCTCAAGGGGGTGGGTCTAGAGGTCTTATTTCCCCACGCAATCGCCCTAGTATTATTTGCAGTAGTTTTAATGTCTATTAGTGTCAATAGGTTTCGATCGCAATTAAGCTAGAACCAATTTATAAAACCGCATAGTAATCTCAAAAAACTTTACTTTCTCCCATCAATCTTATTTATTGTAAAGATTTAAAATATTTTAGGGCAAATCATTCAATTTATACATTGCTCAAACATGATTTCAAGCATAAGGATGTAATTATGAATATTCATGTAATTCTTTATTTAGTAGGTAAAAACATCATGGCAGATATCCAAGAAGTTATTAAAAACGTAAAGCAAGCTTTACCTAACATTACACCCACTCCACCTAGTCTCAAACCTGAATCCCCAGCCTACGACTTAAAGGCGCGTTTAGAGTGGGGCGAACCAGCACTCAGCATTGTAGATATTCGCGATCGGGCAGCCTTTAACCAGAGCAGGATCACAGGCGCTATTTCTATGCCAATGGAGAAATTTATGGAGCTTGCTCAGGCAAATTTTGAACCTATGCGAGATATTTATATCTATGGTGAATCAGATGAGCAATCATTACAAGCCGCTCAACTTCTGCGCGGTGCTGGTTTTTCAAGTGTAGCCCAAATTATGGGAGGTCTACCAGCTTGGCGTGAAGTGGGAGGTCCGACTGAAGGAGTACAGGAAACAGGGCAGATGAATCCAAGCGAAATTAATGTAGTCTCTCAACTCAAGAACGAACAAAAGCTACAAGATGCAGGTAAATCTCAACAATCTAAAATCTGATTGATAAATTAATTTACCATTCAATAAGTCAGAGATTTATTATTAAGGAGTATGCTTAACAATCAATTTCTGGCTTAATTTTTTCTATTTTTTTCTATTTTTTTCTATTGTCATACGCCATATTGTTTTCGATGACAATCCGCCAATCTTAAATACTCTGGATCGAACTTAGCTAATTACCAAACTCCATAGAAAATTTTAGCTGATTCAGACATTTTTCTATCATCATATTTGTTTGTAGAAAAATATTATAAATCTAATCTCGGTATTTTTATCAAAAAATTGGGTTTAAAACCCCGTCTTTCTAAGACGGCTTTGGATTAAGATAGAGATGGTTGAGATTCCCAAGGTGGGCGGTTGTGAAGCGGCTTTTAGTCGGCACCCTCGAACCTGAAAACTCCTAGAGAGTAAAAAGAAGGGTAGCGAAAACCTTGTAAAACAGAGCTAGAGAATCAACGCATTCTCATTACCAGAAAATACATAATTTGGTTCCATTAATTAAAGTAGGGCGGGGCACGTCCAAACTCTAGGTGGTCACTGAGCTTAGTCGAAGTGCAACAGTATCCTAGTACGCTTTTGGAGATAAACCCTCTGGGGTTGCTGTAAATCAGGCTCGTCAATTGGTGTTTTCTCACGGTTGAAAGGTTTGAGGATTGCTCGAAAGAGATACAGTGCTTAAAGGTCAGTCGCTGAATTAAGAATCTTCGTGCGTTCACGCCGGAGAGTGTCAAGTGGCTATCATTAGGAGAATTTCACTTAAAGGTGTAGGGCTAGAAGTTTTGTATCCTCAAGCGATCGCCCTAGTTTTGTTTGCAGTAGTTTTAATGTCGATTAGTGTTAATAGGTTTCGATCGCAACTCAGCTAGATGATATTAGATGAGCTAGATGAACTAAAATTTTGGCAATATGCAAACTAAAAAATCTTCTAATAAATCTCCTTACAAATCTTTTAACAAACTCTCTAAAAAACTTTGGTGGTTAATTCTCAGTAGCATCACCCTAGGCATAATTCTCTTCGCTTACTTGGGATTTGCCAATCTGCCACAGGGACAAATTCTGCAATTAGAATCTTCGCCGATCATGGCACAAAACTCCCCCAATCGACCATCAACACCCCCACCAGCTACGCCATCTGTCACTTACCAAGTTGAAACGCTACCCCAAGCGGTAATTCACTTTTTAACAATTCCCTCTAGTCCGCAATTTGTAGTCAAGATAAAAGTTGCTGAAGATTTACAAACCCTACCCCAATTTGCTACAGATCAAGAGGGGACGATCGCCCTAGTGAATGGTGGCTTTTTTGATCCTCAAAATCAACTAACTACCTCCTTTGTCACCTCCCAAGGGCAGTTAGTTGCCGATCCCCGCCAGAATCCTCGGTTAATGGGGAATCCCCAACTAGCAAACTATTTAGACCAGATATTGGATCGATCGGAACTCCGCCTCTATACCTGTGGACAAACTCAACGCTACGCCATCACCAGCCATAGTCAACCCATCCCCACTGACTGCCAACTCACAGAATCCCTAGGCGGAGGACCACAGTTGTTACCAGAACTAACAGCTAAGGAAGAAGGCTTTTTGGCAACAGAAAATGGAGTAGTTACCCGGGATGCGATCGGACTCAACCAACCCAACGCCCGCACCGCCGTAGGTATCAAAGCCAATGGTGATTTAGTCTGGGTCATGGTCGCTCAAAAACCAGAAAATCCCCGTAGTTCTGGGCTATCTCTCCCGGATTTAGCCAAATTCATGACAGAAAAAGGAATAATCCAAGCCCTAAACCTCGATGGGGGCAGTTCTTCTAGTTTCTATTATCAAGGACAGACTTTCTATGGCAGAATAGATGCCGAAGGAAATCGTGTCCAAAGGGCAGTAAAATCAGTTTTGATGTTGCAGTCAACTAACTAAATTTTCTGGAATAAATCTAATATTTTATAGGCATAAATTTAATATTTTGTATAATATTTCGTGGATTTTAAGGATACTTCTTAATTACTCTGCCTTCACTAATAAAAGAAATTCCTTGATTTCCTACTCCACTGATCATTACTGCTTCTACGATCGGCTCAGAAATAGTTTCTCTACTCAGCCACTCCACAATAAAATTAGCCCCTACTCCACCCCGGTTATCAGTTCTATTCACCACAAAATCTGTGGAGGCAAGGCGATCGATTTGAATCGGTTGATCTAAATAATTTCTCAGCAAATTTCCCCTACTATCATAGTAACTAACAGCAGTAACAATCATAGACGTAGTTAAATCTGTATTTCGGATACTCAGGGTAGCAGCTAAATCAAAACTTCTTTCTGGATTTTCATAATAAATATGAGAATAAATAGGCACATAGATTGTTTGACCCATTTCTCCTTGAAAATTTGCTTCTAAAACAACTTTCTCAAAAGTAACTTGCTGAGGGATGACAACATTATTTTCTCCCTGTTGATCTACACTACAACCACTTATAAATAAAGTGAAGATCAAAGTAAAAGTTAAAAACATTAAAGATATTATTTTCATGAAAGTTTAGTTTCGTTCCCAATCGATCAATCTTTGCAGAAATATCCAAAGATAATTTCCTAATAATTTTCCAATGATTTCCCAAAAACCACTAGCTACCATGTGAAAACATCTTATCCTAATTCCTAGGGGAGCTTATCTCCTGTAACATGAGAAATTAGGGTATTTGCCGCAGGTGAACTACTGGTTGTTGTCGGCAGGCGATCGCCCCTCGATCGTGCTTATCCCAAACAAAACCTTACAAAGATAAGCCACTAGAGTCTAAATGTTTTTTTAGAGTAGTGATCGGGACGGCTCCTTGGAGATGATGCCAAGGCAAAATTGTTTCTAGATTCCAGTTTTCATGGACGTAGTAATCTAGGGGCGGTAATTGTCCCCGGAGTTCCTTGAAAGCTCGGCGAAAACTACCGAGGGAATCACCGTATTCTCTGGTTAATTTTAATAGGGGAGTTAAGCGTCGATCGCCCCTCGAAATTAGAGCTTGAATTACTGACCAATTATAACTTTCTGGACGGAAGCTAATCCCTTGAGGTTTTAACTTTTTCTCT
>Ga0209490_10002613_pt1 | contig 16973 bp, 16 predicted proteins | sample MAT06_FD_187209 | JGI IMG/M metagenome (GOLD analysis project Ga0209490, IMG submission 187209) | Freshwater microbial communities from Lake Fryxell liftoff mats and glacier meltwater in Antarctica - MAT-06 (SPAdes) (version 2) | ecosystem: Environmental > Aquatic > Freshwater > Ice > Liftoff...
GTCCTGGGTCACGTTCGTGCGTATCAAGCACACCACCATCGCCACCGACCCGAACAACCCCAGCACGACGGGTCGGCCTGCCGAAACGAACCTGCCCCCGCAGACCGCGTGCACTCGAACCGCCAGATCGGTGAGTTGCTCATCGTCCAGCCCTGTCATAGCCTTGTATCGCAACAGCTCTTCGCCGATCTTCGCTCGATGATTGAGAACACCGAACAAGACACGAATAGCTGTTGCACCCAAAGCGCAACACGCCGTAGAAAACAAACGAGGCGTAGATCACATCGGCACGGGCCGATCCCGGCCAGTCCACGCAGGACTGACTACTGATTCACCCTTGTGAATAAGCCTCAGGGTTTCGCCGTAAGATTTGTGAGCAGCCACGACCGACAAGAGAACGTCACTTCTCGGAGCTACCCCGCTCCCCTCATCGCGCATACTTGATCTTAGCACTCCGTCCCTGCCATGTTCGCAGAACGTCCCGAACCACATTCCACGCGATCATTAGCTGTTCCGTGCCACGCAGCAGGCACCACCTGAATAAGCGAGCAGTCGTGAGCGGGACGAGAAACGGGCCTTGGAGGAGGTGGCCCGCCGGCGCAAGAGGGCGTGGTCATGCGCGAAACTCTCCGGCTGCTATCCCGGCGAGGAACGCGTCCCACTCCTCGCGGGCGTACACGTGAGGCAGGAGCGAACGGTCCTTCGAGTCGCGCACTGCTACGCGGCCGTCGGTGGCAAACGCGACTTCCACGCAGTTGTCGTTAGCATTCGAGAACGACGACTTCTTCCATTCCGTAAAACCTGATAGGTCCGTTCTTATGCGGTTCATTCCTCTACTGCTCCTTACACGAGGCGGTCGGCTGCGACAGAAAGGCAATTCGAGCTGTCGTCCGGAGACATGGCGGCGTCGGCTAGACGTTCGTAAAGAACGGTATAGCTGCGCACTTGTTGTTCTTCGGTAAGCGAGGTTAGTACGGTGTCGGCAGTGACGGTGTCGACCGCTACGACCTCGGGATCCCGCGGGCCAGGATAAGCATAGAGCGAGAAAGCGCTACGTGCTACGCGGTACCCGCCAATACGTGCGTCCACTGCAAGAATACGAACAGTAATCTTAGGATGTGCACTTAGCTCAACTAATCGCCGGAGCTGTGCCGCGACGATGTCAGGCGGCGCTGGTAGGCGTCGAATCGCCACTTCGTCGAGTACGACCTCGTAGGCCGGACCGCCTGGTCGCATGAGCATCTGCTGACGTGCCTGCCGTGCCTCGACGGCCCGACGACTTTGCGCCACTTCGAGATCCACACCAGGGTCCGACTCGGCGATATGCCGTTGCTCGGCGAACTCGGAAGTCTGCAAGAGGCCAGGGATGAACGGCTGAAACTCGCGGATCAACTCGGCACCGCTTTCGAGATCAGCGTACAGAGCTTGCCGCCCCATTGCTGCACCGTAGCTGGTCCACCAGCCATGATCGGCAGCCCCGTTGGCAACCTCAACCAGATGCGCCCACTCATCTCCTGTCACGTCGAGCAGTTGAAGTATCTTGAATATTTCGGCAGGGACAGGTCGCACGTGGCCGTTCTCGAGCCTGCTTATCTTCTGCCGTGCCTGACCGATGTGCGCGCCAACCTGAGCGTGGGTCAAACCCGCCGCCTCACGGGCACGCGTGAGGCCGACGGTCAGCTGCTGACGTCGGACGTACGGGCTAACCATCGACCCTGAACCCCTCTCCTTGCGCACGCGAGACCACGCACGCGAACGGTAACGAGCGTCTGCAAGCACCCAGACATCGCCCGCCGTGCGTACATCATCGCATCCCGTAGGACAGCAGAGAGTGATGAATCGAGCGTAATGGGCACGGCCATCTGGACCGTTGGTGACTAAAAGTAACAGTAGACCGTGACAGTCCGCCCACTAGCGGTCCGTCTGCAACAGTGCGTACTGTACGCGCATGCCGTTGCCACCGACTTCCCCTGTGACCGCTGGTAGTAGTGATGTCGCACTACGTCGCATTGTCACGCCGTCACCCCTCGCCGGCGGGCGGGCGTCCACAGGGGACGACTGGACGTCGCATCTGACGCGGATCGCTGATCAGCGCACAGGATTAGCTCATCTGGTACTGGAGTACGCATGCCACGTCCGGCCCGGCGGGGCCCGTCCACATGCGGCGTGCGGGGCGGTCTTCCGTCCGGCAGCCCTGAGTGCCCCGCTCGGGCGCGGGTGTCCGCTGTGCGCGGCGAGGAAGCGCTCGCGAGTTGGTGTGTTGCGGCAGCTGCTGCGGTGCATGTTCCAGGAGATAATCGCGCGCTCGCTCCATACGGGCTCGATGATCAGATGACGACCGGTGACCGCGCAGTCCCCGATTCCCCGGCGGCGAGGCCTGCGCCAGTTGGAGTGTGACCGCCACACCGTCGGGGCAACGCCTCTCGCTCCGACCGGGCGCTACGCGCGGACCGCCAGCGTTATCAACAGGCAAGGCAACTGAAGTCCCCGGTCCCATATCACCGCCCATGCTGTCCCAGTCGACATGAAGAATCCACGAGACTCCTACGTGTGCCTGCACCCAAGAGAATTATAAGTCCGCCACGTCAACCGTGATGCTGCTTCTGCTTCTTCTCAAGCGGCTCGATCACGCTGCCGAAATCGATGAAAGGTCCGGACTCCTTGTGTACGGAGCCTGGAGAACGCGAGCTGCATCGATCCTGGCACGCCCCCGCGGAAACGATGACCACTGCGGACTTCTGATCATCGATATCGACAACTTCACAATGATCAACGACACGTACGGGCACCTCGCCGGAGACAGCGTCATCGAAGCAGTGGCGAATGCCATTCGCCACGAGGCCCGCAGGGCTGACGTTGTTGGAAGATTCGGCGGGGACGAGTTCGTCGTCCTCATTGACAGTCTGCACGAACAGTGGGCGGTCGGACCCATTGCGGAGCGAATTCGCGACGCTGTCAGGGATTTGGCCGTGAGCGTTGGTTCACCTAGTGGATCGCGGACGATTAACGGGCTGACTGTATCGATCGGCGGGGCCTTGCACTCCACCGAACACGGCTATCCCGACCTCACGGCATTCTTGTGGGCGGCGGATGCGGCTCTCTACAGCGCTAAGCACGCGGGGCGCAACGCGGTGCACATGAATCCGTCAATACCAGGATAGAGACAAATAGGATACTCACACCGCGACCACTCCCAGTCTTTTCGTCCAAACTTGAGTACTTCGTTTGATGACATGCGCTGGGCCGAGACCACCTTAGGGGCACTAAATGATTCCTAGCTACCAGATCCAAGGCCGAATACTCGAATGGTCCACTGGCCGTGTTGTCCGGGACGAGGTCCGGCATGCGTCCAGCGATTCGATCGAGATGGCGAAGCGGCAGGCCCAGGCCTTCACGGACGCTGGGTTCACCGCCTGGATCTTCGAGGTGCGCACGGGCAGCCTGTCTCCGCAGTACACATTGTTGCAGCGGATCCGACCTGTGCGGGCGAAGGCGTCACCGCCGTCTCCGCATTCTGCCTGACATCTGGGGGCCGACCCCGAACCACCACCCGGACCCAAACCGATCGGCATTCGGGCCGTCTTTAGTCGGACTGGCGGCCCTGATGGCTCCGGCGAACCGCTACTTACTCGCATCAGTACGCACATGCCGCCGAGTTACCGGGATCGAAGGGTCGAAGACGTGGACCGACACGGTGAACAACTACGGAGCCGGGGTGATGACAGTGGCACAGGACGAGCACACCGAGCGTCGGCAGGGGTACACCGCCGATCTTCGCGAACAGGCCCGTTCTCGATGCCTACCAGCTAGCGTGACTGAACGGTCACGGAGAGCGACCGACCGACCGACCGAATGTGTCTGCACCGGCTGCTGCGGCCAAGGAGATTCCTGGTCGTTACTGCCGAGACGTGGCCGAGGGACGTGCGGCTGTCCGCGCGTCCAACCAGGGGGAGACCGATGACGGAGCGACCAGGCGACCACTACGCGGCGCACGATCCGGTGCCAGCCGTGGAGGAGCAGGCGCGTGACTGGCCCGGTCCGGTGCCGGGTGACGCGTTCGGGCAAGTGCTGCAACGGTGTTGGAGCGGCGGCGGCCGGGCAGGGCGTTCCTACGAGGTGGCAGAACGTGACGACGGCATGGTGAGTGTGTCGGACGCGAGCAGGTACTTCGGCGGCCCGTCGACATGGGTCGCGACCGAACGCTGGGCGGTGGAGCAGGCCCACGGCAGAGTCGTCGATGTTGGGTGCGGTGCGGGCCGACACGCGTTGGCGCTACAGGAACGGGGCCACGAGGTGCTGGGTACCGACCCGTCGCCGGGTGCCGTGACGGTGAGCTGTGCCCGGGGTGTCGATGCGCGCCACGGTACCGTCCTCGCCCCGCCCTCGGGCGTCGGTCTGTTCGACACGCTGTTGTTGGCCGGAAGCAATATCGGCCTGCTCGGAAGCACGCGCCGTGCGCCCGCGGTCCTGGCAGCTCTCGCCGACCTCGCGGTGCCGGGGGCTCAGATGCTGGCTTGCGGGATCGAGCCGTACGCCACGGATGATGAAGACCATCTCGCCTACCACGATCGCAACCGGGCGCGGGGTCGCATGCCGGGTCAGGTCACACTGCGCGTGCGCGACGGCCGGGTCGCTACCTCGTTCTTCGACTACCTGTTCGTCTCTGCTGACGAGCTACGCGACCTCGTCGACGGCTCACCTTGGCGGCTGGCCTCCTTCGACACCGACGGTCCGTTCTGCCTTGCCCGTCTCGTAGCCGACGGGGCCGCCCAGTGACATCAACTGTCGGGCCCGATCCATGTGATCTGTACCCCCGCTCCTACTCCGACACCACTTTCCAGGATCTGTGCGCCGCCGCCTTCGCCGCGATGGCGGAGCTCATGCCCGGCCACGACCTCCCGCGGGTCCCCGGATGGGACGGTGCGACCGCGTATGCGCAGTTGCTCGACCGGTACGGCCACCTGCCGAGGTCCGGCACCACCGACCCACGCGCGCTGGTGCGGGAGATGTCCACCGACCTGATGAGCGGCACGACGGTCTGGCGCAGCGCCGACCTCCAATACAACATCGGCTCGGCCGTCAACGCGGCGGCCTCCGCGATGTACGCGCTGGGCCTGGACCTCAACGTCTTCCTCATCAGCGACGGCCAAGCCGGCAACGCCATGATGGCCGAACGAGCCGTCGGAACCATTCTCGCCGAACTCGCCGGTGTCCCACCGGAGCACGCCGGAGGCGTATTCACCTTCGGTGGGACCGGAACAATCCTCTATGCCATCAAGACAGGAATCCGCAAGTGTGCGCCCGAATCGGTCGTCTCAGGACTACCAGCCGACATCGCGGTGATGGTGACCGAGGACGCGCACTTCTCCCACGAAGCAGCGGCCGACTGGCTGGGGCTCGGCACCGATCAACTGATCGTCGCACCGGCCGGGCCAGTCCGGACCACCGATGTCGCCGCCGCCGAGTACCTGCTCCGTTCGCGCATCGAGGCCGGGTCACGGATCGCCACCATCGTCATAAACGGTGGAACCACCTACGACCACACGATCGACGACATCGCGGCGTTCGCCGAGCTGCGTGATCGACTGGTCGAGGACTACGACTTGAACTACCGGCCGCATCTGCACGTCGATTCTGTCATCGGCTGGGCATGGCTGTTCATGACCGACCAAGATCCGACACTTCCCGATCTCGCTGTCACCGATGTTGCCAGCCGATCAATCCGGCTCCAGGCCGACCGGATTGCCCAGATCCGGCTGGCCGACTCCTGGGGTGTGGACTTCCACAAGGGCGTGGGCGGGTGCCCGGTCGACTGCAGCTACGTACAGTTCAACGACCGTCGCGACCTGGCACGGCTGCGCAAGGGCGGCGCCCGGACGACCAGCCTGCATCAGCTGGCCGACGAGTTCAGCAGCCTGTCCCCGGTCGACTACACGTTGGAGACGTCGCGGTCGGGAGGCAAAGCGCTCGCTGCGCTTGCCGCACTCCACTCCCTCGGCAGCACGGGCTATCGCACCCTGCTTGCTCGGCTGGTAGATGTATCGTGCTACTTCCGGGCGCTGCTCGCCACAGCCGTGGATATTGAGGTTCTCAACGCCGACTCCCTGGGCTTCTGCACCATGCTGCGGCTACGCCCACCCGGCGATCTCGGCGCGACCGAAATCGACCACTACCAGCATGACTTCTTCGCCTGGGACAACAACAGTCGCATGAACCGCAACGGTGGCGGAGTGGTGTACTCCTACAGCGGGTCGTACCGTCGCCGTGACGGCGGTGCTGGACCGGCCCTGAAGTTCTATCCGACCAGCCCGCACACCACCGATGAGCAGATGCGCGGCGCGGTCCACCTTCTGCTGCGCCGCAAGGCCGAGTTCGACCGGGCGACGCGGTGATTGATCGCGGACCAACGCTGGCCCTTCCGCAGCACTGCGCCGAGCTCATGTGCCGACTGGCCGACGAAGGCCGGTTCGAGGCATTCGAGATCTTCGGAGGCGCCGCGTTCGACCTGTTGCGCGGGCAACGCGACCCGCCTGACATCGACGTGGCGATGCTAGGCGATGCCAGCTCCGCACTTGAACGGCAGTCCTCGCTCGCCAACAACCCGGCATTCAGCAATGTGACCCCGGTCGGCGAGTATTGGGTCCACCTGCGTCGCCAGATCTGGGTCTTCCGCGCAACGTGGCGCCCGCACATGCTGGTCGACGTCAGCGTCATGGACCACACCAACGAGGCACACTTCGACGTCGAGACCGTGGTATGGCATTTCCCGGAGCTGGTCTACACCGACCCCTTCGGCTCCCTGGACACCGAACCAGGTGTCCGGCTGGTCTCCGACATCGCCGTCGAGAACCCGGTCCTGCTGATCAACCGAGCACTGAAGGTCTCGGCCAAGTACGGGCACCCCGCACAGGAAGCTGAGATTCTATGGATCCTCAACACGCTAGCCGATCGAGCAATCACCTGGTGGCCCGACGACGCCTTCCACGGTCGTAGCGCGCACGACCGGTTCCTGCGCCACCTCGCTGAAGCGACCCTGCGGTCGGAACGGCCGGCGTGGCTGCTCGACCTCTGCCACCGATCCGGGGTGCTGGCGGCTCGGCTGCCCGCCCTCGCCACACGCGTGACCAAAGCATCCGGGATCATCTCCCAGATGGCCTCCCAGACGACCGTCGAGAGCTTCTGGGCAACCGCGGACGCCATCGTCAGGCTTCCCTCAACACAGTGGCGCGACTACGACGCCGCGCGACACGACGTAGCCAGACCCGAAGGGCGCACATGAAGAAGGACAACTCGCCCGCACGCGGCCACCGCGATCTGCTACCCGACGACGTGCAGACACGCGACGGGCTGCTCGCCGCCATCTCCGGCGTCTACGCCCGATACGGCTACCGGCGCATCGAGACCCCAGCCCTGGAGAACATCGAACGCCTCACCCGCGGCCAGGGCGGCGAGAACGAGAAGCTGATCTTCCGGGTACTCCGGCGCGGCCTTCCACCGACCATCGAAGCCACGACGCCAACGGACTCGCTGGTTGACCTCGGCCTGCGCTACGACCTGACCGTCCCCCTCACCCGCTTCTACGGTCAGCACGCCGCCACACTGCCGTTTCCCTTCCGGTCGTTCCAGTTCGGCCCGGTCTGGCGCGCGGAACGCCCGCAGAAGGGCCGGTACCGCCAGTTCCATCAGTGCGACATCGACCTCATCGGAGAGCCTGGAACCCTCGCCGAGATAGAACTGATCGAAGCGACCGTGGAGGCCCTGATAACGGTCGGGGTGAACCGCGCGGTTGTGCGTGTGTCGGACCGCCGTTTCCTGGCCGCACTCGCTGCGACCCTCGGGATGGTCGGCGCCTCCGCGGACTCCTTCTTCGTGACACTCGACAAGCTCGACAAGCTCGGTTGGTCTGGTGTCCGGGAACAACTCGTCTTGTCGGGGCTCGCTCACGGCGGACTCAATCGGATCGAGGACATCGTCGACACCCTGGTCGCGACCCGTCCTGAGGAGATCCCCAACGCCATCGCCGATGCTGTGCCAGCACTGGCAGACCACGTCATCGACGACTTGAACCACACCCTCCGCGCGGCCGCCGCGATCCCCGCGATGGGAGACGACGCTGCCACGGTCACGTTCGATCCCACCCTCGTACGCGGCATGGGCTACTACACCGGCCAGATCTTCGAGATCGGACACGCGGACTCAACATCCTCCATCGCAGGTGGCGGGCGCTACGACGATCTGATCGGGTCAACCATGGGCCGCAGCGTCCCCGCATGCGGCTTCTCGATCGGCTTCGAACGGATCGTCGACCTGGTGACCCTCTCCGCCGCGCCCACGCGACTGGCACTCCTCGCCGAACCCGGCCTCGACCCCATTCGGTTGGCCGCACTGGCCCGTGGCCTACGCGAGAACGGTCCCCCGGTCGTCGTCATCCCGGTACGCGGGAAGTGGGGCACACAACTGAGTCGGCTCGAAGAAGAAGGATTCACCTCCTACATGCACGTCCGGCCCGAGAACCTCGACGGAACCCTCAACCACGAGGAGCGCCCGCTGCGCCGACCGTAGTCGACAGGTTCGCGGTCGCGGTGGAGCTTGTCGCGCAGCCGCACATGCCCGTACCCGGGGGCCTACTCAGGGTCCGTCGCCCTTACCGGATCCATCAGGCGGCCGGCGCAGCCGCCGCGGCGGCTCCACCAGGCCGGACATCACGGGCCCGGCAGACCGACCTCGGCGGTCACGTCACACCAGGCCCTTCTCGGCGAGCCAGGCCTTGGCGATCTCGGCGTCGGACTTCGCGCCTTCCGCACCGATCTGGACGTTGAGCTCGATCAGGTCCTCCAGGCTCAGCGCGGCGGACACCCCGTTGAGCGCCTCGGTCACCTCGGGGGTCGCCTTCGTGGAGTTGATCAGCGGCACGATGTTCTGGGCCGGGAAGTTGTTGCGGGGGTCCTCGAGCGTCACGAAGTCGTTCGCGGGCAGCGCCGGGTCGGTGGTGAACAGGTCCGCACCCTGGATGGTGCCGTCACGCAGCGCCGCGACCGTCAGCGGGCCGCCGACGTCGAGTGGGCGGAACCCGGCGAACTCGCAGCCGTAGTTCTTGCGCATGCCCTCGATCCCGTACGAGCGCTCCGCGAACTGGGCCGGCCCGCCGAAGGTGATGGTCGGGCACAGCGGCACGACGTCCTCGATCGAGGTGAGCTTGTTGGCCTCGGCGAAGGCCTTGGTGACCGTGAACGCGTCCTTGTTCTCCGCCACGGCCTGCTCGAGCAGCTTGAGCTCCGGCGGCAGCGCAGCCTCCAGCGCCGTGTAGACCTCCTCCGGCGAGGACTCGGTGGCCTCCGGAACGACGTAGCGCAGCAGGTTGCCGTTGTAGTCGGGCACCACGTCGATCGAGCCGTCGAGCAGCGCCGGGTAGTAGGTCTCGCGGGAGCCGATGGCGAAGCGTCGCTCCACCGTCACGCCCGCTCCTTCCAGCGCCTGTGCGTAGATCTCGCCCAGGAGCTGGTTCTCGGCGAACTGTTCGGATCCGACGCGGATGACACCGTCGGCCGCGGGCGGGCCCGCCGGCGCGGCGAGGGGATCGCCCCCACCGCCGCCACCGCATGCGGTGAGGAGCAGCAGGCCGGCCAGTCCGGCCGCGATCGAGGTCAGGGTGCGGTTCACGTCAGCTCCTTGCAAGTTCAGGTTCGGGTGTGGTGGAGCGGCTCTGCGGGAGCTGCTCGGGTTGGGCCGGGGCCACGACAGCCCGCCGTCGCGACGACGTGCTGGTGCGCAACCCGGGTGAGACGATCAGGCGCTGCAGGGCGGCCAGTGCGGCGTCCGCGAGCAGCGCGAGCACCGCGATGAGAAGCGCACCGGCGGCCATCCGCGTGTAGTCACGCACGGCCAACCCGGAGAACAGGATGCGGCCCAGACCGTCGACTCCGACGAAAGCGGCGATCGCGGCCGTGGCGATGACCTGCAGTGTCGCCGTCCGCAGCCCGCCGATGATCAGTGGCAGCGCGTTGGGCAGCTCGACCTTCGTCAGGATCTCCGGCTCGGTCATCCCCATGCCGCGGGCGGCGTCGACCACGGCACGGTCGACGTTGCTCACCCCGGCGTAGGTCCCGGCGAGCAGCGGCGGGATGGCCAGGATCAGCAGCGCGATGGTGACCGGCAGAAGTCCGACCGACATGAACGTCACCAGGATGGTGAGGACGCCGAGCTCGGGAAGGGAGCGCATGCCGTTGGCCACGCCCACCACGAGGAAACCCCCGCGGCCCGAGTGGCCGACCGCCGCGCCGATCGGCACGGCGATGAGCAGGGCGAGGAGGATCGGGACGATGCTGTACTGCAGGTGTTCGAGGACGCGGTTGGGCACACCCGCGGCCCCGGTCCAGTTCGCCGGGTCGCCGAACCATGCGGCCACGTCCGCCAGGAGGGCGCCCATCAGCGTGCCTTCCCGCCGACGCCGACCCAGGGCGTCACAAGTCGCCCGATCAGCACCAGCAGCGCGTCGAAGACCAGCGCGAGCACCACGATGAGGATGACCCCGGCGAAGATCGACGTGGTGTTCCCCCGCCCGAAGCCGTCGGTGATGAAGTAGCCGAGCCCGCCGATGCCGATGAGCGCGCCGACGCTGACCAGGCTGATGTTGGTGACCGTGGCCACCCGCAGGCCGGCGATCAGGACGGGCAGCGACAGCGGGAGCTCCACCTGCGCGAACCTGCGGGCCGGCCTGTAGCCCATCGCGGTGGCCGCGGCCACCACCATCCCGGGCACGGCGGCCAGCGCGTCGGCCACGGACCGGACGAGCAGCGCCACCGTATACACCGAGAGCGCCACCACGACGTTGACGGGGTCCAGGATCTGGGTGCCGAGGATGCCGGGCAGCAGGATGAACAGCACCAGCGACGGGATCGTGTACAGCAGCCCCGCCACCGGTACGAGCACCGCGCGCGCCGGCCGGGACCGGTTCGCCACCCACCCCAGCGGGATCGCGACGATCAGCCCGATCACCACCGGGAGCAGCGCGAGCAGCAGGTGCGCGCCGAGGGCGGGCACGAGCCGCTCGGCGTTGGTGGGGAACCAACTCCAGTCGATCATCGTTCGGTCCTCGCGCCTCGCGGAACGGTCATGCGGCGGCCTCGTCGCGACGGGCGGTGGCCAGCGCCGCGAGGACGTCGGCGGCCCGTACCGAACCGACGACGGCGCCGGAGGCGTCGACCGCCACCCCCAGCCCCGACGGCGAGGACAGCGCCGCGTCCAGGGCCCCACGCAGCGAGTCGGCCTCGGTGTCGTAGAGCGACCCGCCCGCGATCAGGGCGTCGGTGTCGACCGGTCCGCTCAGTGCCTGACCGACCTGCACCCAGCCGAGGGGGTGGCCCGCGTCGCTCACGACGAGCGTCCAGCCGTCCCGGGCCGCCTCCCGCACCTGGTCGCCCGTGGCACCGGAGCCGACGGTGGACAGCTCACCGACCGGCAGACCATTGGCCGAGAGGAAGCCCAGGCCGCGGTAACCACGGTCGCGCCCGACGAAACCGTCGACGAAGTCGTCCGCGGGACGGGCGAGCAGGTGCCCGGGCTCGTCGTACTGCGCGAGCAGGCCGCCGGTGCGGAACACCGCGACCTTGTCGCCGAGCTTGACGGCCTCGTCGATGTCGTGGGTGACGAAGACGATGGTCTTGCCCAGCTCCGACTGGAGCCGCAGCAGCTCGTCCTGCAGGTTCTCGCGTACGACCGGGTCGACGGCGCTGAACGGCTCGTCCATCAGCAGGATCGGCGGGTCGGCCGCGAGCGCGCGGGCCACGCCGACGCGCTGCTGCTGGCCGCCGGAGAGCTGGGCGGGGTAGCGCTGCGCCATCTCCGGGGAGAGCCCGACGAGCTCCATCAGCTCCGTGGCCCGCTCCCGCGCCTTGCGCTTTCCCCAGCCGAGCAACAGGGGCACCGTCGCCACGTTGTCCAGGATCGAGCGGTGCGGGAACAGGCCCGACTGCTGGATGACGTAGCCGATCCCTCTGCGCAACTGGGCGGCGTCGCCGGCCATGATGTCGCTGCCGTCGATCAGTATGGTGCCGCCGGTGGGCTCGACCATGCGGTTGATCATCCGCAACGACGTGGTCTTGCCACAGCCCGACGGTCCGACGAAGACCGTGATCTTCCCGTCCTCTACGGCGAGATCGAGCGCATCGACCGCCACAGTGCCGTCGGGGAAGCGCTTGGTCACGCCCCGGAACTCGATCATCCGAGGGACCTCCGTGTTCACCGACGACCCCTTGCCGGTCGCCGCATCGCACGAGGCTAACCCGTCCGCAGGACGGTTGCGACCGCCCGTGATCGGTTAGAGACCCACGCCGTCGCCGCCGGGGGTACTCAACCGGCCTGTGGCGAGCATGTCGTGCAGTGCGGCGGCAGGCTGCGGGCGGGCGAACAACCAGCCCTGATAGGCGTCCACGCCGATACCGCGCAGCACGTGGAACTGCTCGGCGGTCTCGACGCCCTCGGCCACCGTCGTGCGTCCCATCGCGCGCGCCATGTCGACGACCGCGCGGGCGACGGCGAAGTCTGCGGGGTCGTCGGCGATGCCGGTCACGAATGCTCGGTCGACCTTCACCGTCTGCGCGGGGAGCTCCTTGAGCCGGGCCAGCGAGGAGTAGCCGGTGCCGAAGTCGTCGACGGCGAAGCGGACGCCGCGGTCCACCAGGTCCGCCATGGCCGCGAGCGCCTGCGGCGGCAGCGCCACCAGGCTCGTCTCGACGAGCTCCAGCACCAACCGGTCCCAGGACAGCCCGCTGTCCTCGACGATCTCCGTGACCGTGGTCAGGAAGTCGGCGTCCCCGGGCAGCAGGCCGGCCAGGTTCACCGCGATCGAGGGCTGCGAGGGCCCCGGCCACGTCGAGGCCTCGCGGACGGCGGTGCGCAGCACCCAGACGTCCAGGTCGCGCAGCAGCCCGCAGCGCTGCGCCACCGGCAGGAAGTCCCCGGGTGCGATGAGTCCGCGCTCCGGGTGCGGCCAGCGGACGAGCGCCTCGGCACTGAGCACCGTGCCGTCCGGGCCGACGACGGGCTGGTACTCCAGCACGAGCCCGTCGCCGGCGATGGCGGCCCGCAGCTCGGCTTCCAGCTCCAGCGCCCGGGTCGCCGAGTTCACGACGCCGTCCGTGGCCATGCCGATCCCGCCGCGGCTCTGCCGCCGCTTGACGTCGTGCATCGCGACCTCGGCGAACCGCAGCAGGTCCGCGGCCCGGACCTCACCGGTCGGCACCGGCGTGGCGAGTCCCACCGACGCCGTCAACAGGACCGGCCGGCCGAGCACCGTGATGGTGGTGCGCAGCAGTTCGGCGACGGTGCGGGCCAGTTGGTCCGGCCCGCCGACCTCGGCGTGGTCCGCGCAGATCACCACGAACTCGTCGCCCGACAGGCGCGCCGCGGTACAGCCGGCCGGGAGCTCGCGCTGCAGCCGCCCCGCCAGGCCCACGAGCAGGTCGTCGCCCACCTCGTGGCCGAGCGAGGAGTTGATGCGGGCGAAGTCGTCGAGATCGCCGCACACCACCGCGACCCGGTCGCGGCCCGGGCCTGCGAGCAGCCCGTCCACCAGCTCGAGCGACGCGGCGCGGTTCGGCAGCCGCGTCAGCTCGTCCACGGTGCCGGCCCGGCGCAGCAGCTCGGCCGCGCGGCGGCGCTCGGAGACGTCGGTGCACACCAGGACCCAGAACCAGGCACCGTCGTCGGCGGGCGTGGCGGCGACGACCAGCTCGCACCACACCGTGGTGCCGTCACCGCGGCGCAGCGGGGCCGCCTCGACCGTGTAGCCGTACTGCGCACCGGGTGGCACCGGACGGAGCCAGCCGGGCAGTTCGTCGGCCGAGGCGGCCGGCTCCGGCTCCGGCTCCAGGGCGATCGCCGGCGTGCCGCGCAACCGGTCCAGCGGCACGTCGAGCAGAGCGCACAGGGCCGGGTTCGCGTCGACGACGCGACCCGTCGGGTCGAGCAGCGCCACCCCCGCAGGCACCATCGCCATCAGATCGACGAAGCGCTGGTCCGAATGCCGGGCCCGACCCTCGGCGACCTGCTGCGACGTGAGGTCACGCACCACCCCGACAACCCTCACTGCCGTTCCGTCCTCGTCGTGCTCCACCTCGGTGCGGCAGCTCAGCTGCCCGCCGGGTGCGCGCAGCTCGCTGTGGTGATCATGACGGCGGTCGCCGTGGCGATCGCTGTGGCTCCGGCCGTGGCACAGCTGCGCCACCTGCTCCTCCTCGACCGAGGCCCTCGACGCCCCCGGGTCGATCCCGACCGGGACGTACAGCTCGTCGAGGGCCTCGCTGCGATGCAGGCCGCGGGTGGCCACGTCGTAGGTCCACGTCCCGACCCCGGCCGGCCGCAGGTCACCGAACAGCGCGTCCCCCCGCAGGACGTCACCCCGCACGGCTTCCCCCGGCCGTGCGTCGCCCGCCGCCGGGTCCCGCGAGGGCGGCAGGGTGACCGCGCGCGGGTACCCGTCCCACGTCGCGGCGGAGTCGACCAGCCGCACCGTCCGCCGGTCGGGCTCGACGTCGTGCGCGACGTGGACGGGCCGCGCGACGTCGAAGGCGGACCGGGCTGCTCGCGGGTGCGCCCCGGCGCCGAACACCGCCTGCCGCGACCGGCGCAGATCCGTCGTCGCCACAGCCGAGGGGAGCACCTCGTCCGGTTCCGTCGTCGGGTCCGTCGGCGCGTTGTCCCCGAGGCGTCGGTCGAGCTTTCTCACGGTCATCTCCCAGCGTGTGTCCCCGGCGTTGAGTGCGGCGTCACACCGCACAACGACGCACGGCGCCACACGATCCGGGGGCCGTCCACGATCGGGGCACGTCGGCGCGTGCGGCCACAGCCATCGGTCACCACGTTGTGTGACGAAGGCCGTCGACATCGCACGAAGCCGCAGGCGACGGCCGCGGCAGGGGATCACTCCGAGTCGGCGCGCGACGTCGGCCGCGGTGCGGATCCGTCCGACGCCGCGGCGACGGCGGCCGACACGGCGGGAGCGACACGCGGATCGAACGGGCTCGGCACGATCCGGTCGGGCGCGAGGTCGTCGGCGGCGACAGTGAAGATGGCATCGGCGGCGGCCGGCTTCATCGCCTCGGTGATGCGCCGGGCGCCGGCGTCGAGCGCGCCGCGGAACACCCCGGGGAACGCGAGCACGTTGTTGATCTGGTTCGGGAAGTCGCTGCGCCCGGTCGCGACGATCGCCGCGTACCGCGCGGCGACGTCCGGGTGCACCTCGGGGTCGGGGTTCGACAGCGCGAACACGATGCCGTCGGATGCCATCAGCGCGAGCAGCTCCTCGGGCAGCCGCACGCTGGACAGCCCCACGAACACGTCGGCCCCGGCCAGCGCGGCGGCCGGGCCGCCGGTGACGTCGCGGGGGTTGCTCTCCGTCGCGAGCAGCGCCTTCTCCCCCGTCACGCCCGGTGGTGGGACGGGGCGCTCGCTCGCCGTGCACCTGGCCACGGGTGGGGCCGGTGCCGGACGGCCTCCCGCCGGGCGCTCCGCAGGATGTCGTGGAGCGGGATCCAGGCCTCAGCGGCCCCCGAGGGTGGCGCGGCCTTCACCATCCGCCTACCCCGACACCGACGCGCCCTCTCGCACCCACCCACCCCCGCTCCCGCCCCGCTGCGCGAACGGCACTTTCGCGCGAACCTATGGCTCGAAAGTGCCGTTCGCGGAGCTCAGGGCGGGGTGAGGGGACGCGGGCGGAGGCTGCCCGGGCGTGGCCACAGGCGGAGCCGGACCACCGCCACCACCTGTGCGGGGCCCAGAGTGCGGGAGTCCGTCGAGCCGTCGAGGTTGTCGCCCAGCACCCACCACCCGCTGTCGCGGCGGTACGCCGCCCGCTTCACCGAGAGCTGACCCGGCCGCGCCTGCCACCGCACGAGCACGACGTCACCGGGCCGTGCAACGGCGCCGAACCGGGCCAGCACGACGTCGGAGTCCCGCAACACGGGCGACATCGACGGACCCCGGACCGCCACCCTGCGCCAACGCACACCCGCTCCTCGTCACCCTGCCCCGCCCTGGGCCCGGGAGTAGTGTCGAACTCGCCAGAAAAGATCATCATCCAGGGAGGACCCATGGGGATTCTGTCCCGCATTCTCCGCCCGCAGCTCGAGGCCACCGCGCACTGCGACCTCCCCTGCGGCGTGTATGACCCGGCCCAGGCCCGCATCGAGGCCGAGTCGGTCAAGGCCATCCAGGAGAAGTACCAGGCCAACTCCGACCCGGAGTTCCGCACCCGGGCCATCGACATCAAGGAGCAGCGGTCCGATCTGGTCAAGCACCACCTGTGGGTGCTGTGGACCGACTACTTCAAGCCGCCCCACTTCGAGAAGTACCCGGAGCTGCACGAGCTGTTCAACAACGCGACCAAGAAGGCCGGCGGGGGCGCGGGCGGGGCGAAGTCGTCCATGGACCCGGCCACCGGCCAGGAGCTCCTCGACTACATCACCCAGATCGACAAGATCTTCTGGGAGACCAAGGCCGCTGCCTGATCCAGGCGCTGTCGACGGCGCTGACCTGCGAGAACCCCACTCGTCGGTCAGCGTCGTTTCTCATTGTTGGGAGTGAGTCAGAGTTGTCGCTGAGTAGCAAATCGGGGAGGCGGATCAGCCCTGTGCCGTCAGTGAGGGCGTCGAGCACTCGAACGGCATAGGCCGGATTCATGTGCCGGCGGACCTCGTCCCGGGGTGGACCAGCGGACGCTCTGGGACTCGGCGGTCGTGCTGGCCTCGCCGGCCACCGGCGTGCAGTGGAAGACCAGGGCGACGACGCCGCGGGTCAGGTTCTAGATGAGTGATTCCGTGAGGTTGGTGTTCAGCGGTCGTCGACGACCAGTGTTCGTTCTGCGGTGACGTCCAGTGCCCAGTTGCGCCTGATACCTGTGGCCAGGGCGAGGAGGCGTTGGGGCGGCTGACTCACGACTCGACACGGCGCCCGTGCTCCCCGTCCGCGGCGACACC
>Ga0209490_10002621_pt1 | contig 16955 bp, 9 predicted proteins | sample MAT06_FD_187209 | JGI IMG/M metagenome (GOLD analysis project Ga0209490, IMG submission 187209) | Freshwater microbial communities from Lake Fryxell liftoff mats and glacier meltwater in Antarctica - MAT-06 (SPAdes) (version 2) | ecosystem: Environmental > Aquatic > Freshwater > Ice > Liftoff...
CGGTTTGCGTTGATGGGTCTTCTTCCCATTTTTTCACTAACACTATATATAATAACAAAACCTTGTTCTGGCTCTGGATCGCAAGCCGGGCAGCCGCCCAAAACCATTGGCTAAAGTACTAAAAATGTCAGTTCTCTCACATTTTTAGACTATTCGGTATAAAAAGAACTTTTTTCACACAAGTATTTTAGACTTTTCTCATAGTATAATATACCAGAATAGGATTTTACAGAAGTAAATGCGACAGCCGGAAATTCCTACTCGTAAGTTTTCAATAACAAGGTCAATTAAACGCTTTCCGAATAATTTTTTTTCAATGGATTTAATGCGTGCCATATGCCAAGAAAGTCAAACTGTTTTGTCGTTTCTTTTCACACTTGTGCATACAGGTTATGAAAATCGCTTGAAAACACAACTAATGTAGACTATTCTCAAAGTAGAAATGGCACGCATCTTTTATTTAGCCAACTAAAAGAGACCAGATGAGAAAATTCAGAATCTTCATCTTACAGAAAATCTATACAGGAAAATCAAGCAGATCCGTTTTACTTATGACCTGAGAGCAAACACCATGAGCAAATGATCGTATCCATTTTTTTCCATCAATGGAAGACAGGGCATCATATACTATCTTTCTTTTATGTTTAGGTACTCTAATTCTATAAACGCAATCTGAAATCAAAAATTCACCATGCGCGATAAGAATAACGTTCCCGATACAACGCTTCCCAACACGAGCCAACAAAATGTCTCCCTTTCTTTCATGAGATACCGACTACACTAAATATTAGGCCGCACAAGATATCTATTTGGGATTACCAAAGGGCTATTGATGAGCTAAGGAAAAACAGGAAAAAGGTGGATCAAGCTTCTATTTATTTGTCCTATAAAAAGCTGACGGAGATTGAAGACAGCTCCAAAAAATCTACCAAGGATTCTAAAAAGAGATTAGAGAGAGAGGATCGGTTAAGTAAGGACAATACGCCAAAAGCAATTCCACCGGTACCTGAGCTTTTATCTCCAGTTATGAAAGTTTTAAACGATGAAATAAAACCTTATGAAGAACTCGAATACAATACTCCAAGAAGATCATTTAGATAAATCGACACGGGAATTTTTGAATTCTTGCGTGAATGGCGATGTCGAAAAGCGAATTCGTAAAATTGAAATTGAAACATGGATTGGTTACGACTCCGCCCGTAACATCATAGAACGAATTGAGAACGCGATAGTTAGACCACGCATAACCCGGATGCATAGTTTACTAGTCGTAGGCTCAACTGATAATGGAAAATCTTCCATTCGGAAACGAATTGAGGATAAGTATCAACGTTATTCTACTTCGGATGGAAAAATTAAAATCCCCGTTGTAAGTATTCAAATGCCTCCGAATCCTGATGAAAGAGCATTTTATAATGCCGTGTTAAGAGGCATGATGCAACCGATTTACATTGCAGGTAAAATTGATTATATAAGGGATAATGTTATCGCAACCTTAGATGAGTTTAGTGTTAGGCTGTTGATGATAGACGAAGTGCAACATATTGACAGAATGCCGTACAGGAAACAGCGTTCTATTATGGATACCATAAAATATATGTCAAATGAACTTTCTTTACCTATAGCTGCATTCGGAACTGAAGAAGCAATCAATGTTTTTTCAGCTGACCCCCAATTACAAAATCGATTTAAAAAGGTTTACCTGCCAAAATGGGAGTTGAACATAGAATTTAGACGACTTCTTAAAAGTTTTGAAAGGTTACTTCCTTTTAAAGAACCATCTGTGTTAAGTGATGAAGATTTTGCATCGTATATATATTTTAAAACAAATGGTACAATTGGAGAAGTTAATACCCTAATTCGGAATTCTGCGGTTTTAGCACTTAAGTCAGGACTTGAAAAGATTACACAGGAGATTATTGATAAAACCAATTTTGAATCATCAAAAGCAGAACCGATATAGAATTTTCATTTAAGATCATAGTCCTAACGTAACGTAAAATAGATGTTAAGAATTATTCATAAAGCCGAAGACCAGAAAATTTCTACAACGCACAAGAGTTTTTCATCTATCTCGAGAATAATCCGGCTGGCAAATATGCATTCTGATGCGAAAATGGTATTTGATATGAGAAAGACGCTCAAGGCGGATGGGAACTTGGTAAGTCTTTATGCTGGCCTGAACTTTAATTTGAACAAATCAAGAAATTATTTGACGATCTGGCCAAGGAAAGCCTGCTCAGTTAGGGTAAAGCATGAACTAGATTTATTTGGATATTATAGTAGTTGGGAACGGCATATTGATAAAACATTTGAGTCCGGGGGAACAAAGGCTTTTGCGTTTAATAGGCATGACGAGGATAGCTTCAGGGACTATTTACTATTTGAGGCCTTTAGGCAAGATTGGAAAGGTCTACTCCCTTGTCACTACAAATATGATGTCAAAATATTTCTTAAGGAACTGTTTAAAAATGCCTGCGAACATAGCAACTCTGATAGTCCGATTTTTGTTTCATCTAGTTATGACGGAGAGTTTCTAAAATTTACCTTGGTGGATTGTGGAGAGGGATTTCTAAGTAGGGTTCATCCCTACGAGACCGAAAACATTTGCGAGAGTGATGCTATATCGTGGGCAATGAGTGGAAAAAGTATTAGAGGTATCGAAGGAAGCCAAACACTTAAATCTTTGGGAAAATATTGTTCTGACAATGAGGGTGAATTACTTATTATTTCCGGAGGCTCAACAGTTCTGTTTTGTAAAGATGGATTTCATAAAAACGGTTTGTTACCAGGGCCATTCAGAGGTTCGATCATAAATCTGTCTGTGAAAATAAAGAGAAGGGAATTTGCTGAAAAGTGGGCTGCCTAGTTTAGTCAGCGCTATTAAAATGAAATTACCTTCCAGCGATGTTTTGCAAGTGCCCTTGCATCCTCAACTAGATCTTTTGTTGTGAGTAATGATTTATTGAAGAATACAAATAATTCACATTGGTCATTCTGAACTGATCCACTTTTAGTTTGTACTACAATGATGGCATCGCCAGAAAATGTTTTTAACACCATTCTTTTATTTAGACCCGTAAATCTGCTTTCTGGAGATTTGGAGTATTTGTGCTTCGATGTTGCTAAAACCTTTTGAATTACCGGATCATCATCTAGTATTTCAACTAGGTAACTTCCGATTACGCCAAGAAATCTTTTGGATGGACGAGTTCTAGTGGTTAAAAATGATTCCATAGAGAAGTTTTAACTTCCTTACATCATTTTCAAAAATTTAATCGTTTCGATCGCCCAACCTCATAGGCTGTAGAAAGACATATTAAATTTCAAAGGTATTTTTTTTGAGTAAAAGACGAGAATTTAGTTATTTAGTAACTCAAAATTCACCAAATGCCAGTTTCCAACATTCTCATTGTAGATGACCACCCATTGATGCGATTTGCGCTAACCAAACTGTTGGAAAGCACAAATTGGCCAGGACTAAATATATATCAGGCCAGTGGTGGGAACGAAGCGATTGATTTATTAAAATACCATCCTGAAATTGAAGTCATGCTCTTGGATATTAGCATGCCAGATATGAACGGGGTTGAAGTGATGAGAGCATTACAAAAGAATAAGACTGCTCCCGCTACCTTGGTTTTATCGCAGTTCGAGACACCAGACTTGGTCAGCCAAATGATAAAACTTGGTGTAAAAGGCTTTCTGGTGAAAGACATTGCAATGGACGACTTGCTTGATGCCATCGAAACAACTTCACGTGGAGAATTCTACGACAATTCAATTTTCCAGGAGTGGAGAAAATACAGTCAAGCTGAAAGTCATTCCCCGAACCTTACTCTTTCGCCCCGAGAAAGCGACTTGTTGCATTTGTTAAAGCAAGGGAAGTCAAATAAAGAGATCGCTGCCTACCTTTCACTTTCGCTGGCCACTATTGAGAGCTACCGAAAAAAACTGATGGCGCGAACAAAGACCAAAAGCGTAGCGCAATTGATCAGCCTCTTCTTAGAAGCGGGGCAGTTGCACATGGGAAATGCAAAAAGGCCAGAAACCAAGAGTCAATCCAAGGACAAATGAATGCTTTAAGCATTTAGGACAAAATTTTTCGTAATTTAATTTCACTTGTGCAATACCCTATTAATTGGGTATAGTTTTACTTGCCAAAGATTGGTCTTACCATGTAACTTTATTCGTGAAAAAGAATCAATTTCTTTTTTATCAGATGCAAACGTATCGTATTCTGGCATCATATTTAGTTTACTCGGGCAAAACGGGATGTACCTTTCTTTCTTGTTTCGGAAAATAAACTCCTGCCGAAACCGCTACTTTTAGCGCGAAAGATATTAATCAATGAAATTCAGGATGGTTATAACTAGTCTAAAACTCTTAATAATCAACGTATAAATGGCCAACTCCAAGTCTGAAAAAGGTAATACCTCTATTAACGGTCTCTCAATTGTGTCACTTTTGTTGTCCATTGCGGCAATTGTGTTTGCGCTATTAGTTTATTTAAAGAATGACAGCATTGTTTACGTAGACTCATTGAGGTTATTGACCAACTACAAAGGCGCTAAAATTGCTAAAGAGGCCTATGAAAAAAAGGTGGCAGTATGGAAAGCCAACATTGATACCCTTACAAGCGAACTCAACCGCGATATTACTAAGTACGAAAAAGAGAAAAAAAGCCTAACGGGCAAGGAGCAAAAACTGACCGAAGAACTGCTCGGCACCAAACAACAACAACTGGTCAGCTATCGACAAGCGACTTCCGATAACGCAGCCAAGGAAGATAAGGAAGTGACCACTCAAGTATTTAAAGAAGTAATCGATTTTTTGGACAGGTATGGTCAGCAGCATGGCTATCAATACATACTGGGAACAACAAACATGGGTAATATTCTTTATTCAAAAAAAATAAATGACATCACGGATGAAGCACTTAAAAAGTTGAATGAAGAATATCGCACCCCAACAAAATGAGGTATCTAGTTTTCGTAGTATTGCAAATCTGCTTAGTCAATTGCTCGGCAGACAAAGCCATGAGTGAGAAAGAAATACGGTTATTTTTACAAGATCCGGAAAACGGGCTTATACAGAAAATGGAAGATGACGATTTTGAAATAGAAGCACTTTATCGCCCAACTGATTTCATAGTGAAGCAACAGATGGAAAAAGACACACAAAGGGAAATTGATTCCCTGACGCATGCCTATTCAAAGTACGTGTACTTTACGCTCACAATTACCAAACGGGGCAAAGATTTAGAAGCTGACTTTGCCTTTGACCAACCAAGCTTTGCTGAAAAAATTTCTTACTTGAGCAATGGGTTTTCTGCTGACTTGCGACTGGAGGAAGAAGGGCTCGAGCATGCTATAGTTGATTACGTGTATACGCGCTCCTACGGCAGCGGCCCTTCATATTTTTTGTTGGTGTTTGAGCGACCGCAGCAAAATAAATTTGATTTGGTAATAGAAGGGTATGCCATGGGTTTTGGAAAAACTCGCTTCCCCTTTTATTTGAACGATATTAAAAGAGCACCTAACCTTAAATTTTAAGCTATGCGATTATTGCGCTACTCATTTCTTTCTAAGTTTTTAGCAGTGTTCATGCTGCTTGTGGTGTTGGAATCAACTATTCACGCTACAGTATCGTTCGCGTTGACTTCTCCAGGACCTCATCAGCCAGAATATATGTCGTACGAAGAAGCTGGGTCGCCAGACATGGTAAATTTACTAACAGGTGATTTTACCTTTAACATTCCTGTACTTGAAGTTCCTGGACCGGAGGGAGATTTCTCAGTTCCTCTAACTTATAATGGCGGAATAGGTGCAGAGCAAGAGGCCTCTTGGGTAGGTTTGGGATTTAATTTAAATGTAGGGGCTATAACGAGAGTTATCAATCAGTATCCCGATGATGCTAGTGGCATGTCTCAAAATGTAAATGTTAAAAGTCCGGGTGTTCGAGGATGGACAGCATCAATATTAACTTTTGGCAATATTGGCTGGAATACTTCTAAAGGGTATAACGGGTCATTTAGTATAGCGGGTATGCTAAATCTCGAGTATGATGGGTCGAGTACCGACTTCAATTTGAAAGGCATTCAATCATTTGATGGAGTACTATTTGCTAGTCAATTGCTAAGCGTTGTAAGCTTAGCTAATAATCCCATTAAATTTGCCAAGCAAACTGCTTGGAGCATTGGTGTAAACGCATTAATTCCTTCTCAATTTTCATTGGGTAGTGTAAGTTCCTCGAGTTCTATAGGCCATTATGAGTACAACACTCAGACAAGGGCAGGATTTCTGAATCTGTACCAAGATTATTGGACATGGCTTGATAAAACCCGAACCGAATTTATGTATGGTATATTAAATTTTGATAGATCAGGAGAAATACTTCAAGCAGTTGAGGACACTGCGTTGCCAACTTCAGTTAACGGATCTGCTGCTCAAAAAACTAAGGGTTTTTATAATGGAAAACTAAATAGGTTGGTTAATGGATCCTATCAAGACGTTGACTTTGGCACAACGATGGACGTAAATTATTATATGCCGCCAGGCAAAGAATACACAAAAGTGTCGAGTTCGGCATTACTTGCCATAGATGATTACTCAGTAAATGCTCCCGGAATAAGTGGTTCAATTGAGCCGTCTAGACTTGATGTAGGTAGTTTAGCAATCGCGCGGAATATGTATGCCAGCCAGATCAGATATAATGCATTGCCATATACTTCTTATAAAGTGCCTTTCGTTTATACTAATTCGATCGCAAATAGCTATTTATATCCAACAGGCGATGTGTCATCTTCAAATTTTGGACTTTCATTTACTGGAGGTTTTCCTAATTCAATTGGAACATTTGGAATTAATGACCCTAGTTTTGGTTCCCAACGAGTACGATCAGATATTCAACAAGTTAACTATAAAATTGCACAGTCAAATCACATCGAGTATTTATCTAACCTAAATATTTACAATTCAACTGCTTCTTTCCCGAATGGTTTTATGGATTATTTTTCAGGTTTAGATAGGCAATCCTTCAGATTTCCTTACATCCGAGAAAAAATTGATATTCCCGGTGGTGTTTTTGCACCAAGCAATTCAATAGGAGGTTATAGCATCACATCCTCAAGCGGGGTTACCTATCATTTTGCCTTGCCTGTTTTTGAGATTGAAAATGTTAGTACTATTACTTCAATTTCTAACCCGGGCAATGTTTCTAATATCTCTCGCACGGGTCCAGTAGCTGGAACTTGGTTGCTAACGGGAATAACAGGGCCAGATTTTGTTGACAGGAATAATAATGGTGCAATAGATGAAACCGATTGGGGATATTGGATAAAGTTTAATTATGGACAACTAAGAAATATTCATAATAGTACACTTTGGTATCGATGGGGGACTTCAGATGGCTCAGGTACGATTGACCCTACTGGTACTGTAACCACTGATGTAAGTGGGGCTAGACAATGTTATTATCTAAATTCTATAGAAACTCGAACTCATGTTGCCGTTTTTTTGAAAGATGTTAGGCAAGATAATAAGAGTTATAACGCCACCAGTTCTCTTTGCTTAAAGGAGATTGTTTTGTTAAAAAGAGAAGCGTATAAACAACTGATAGATGTTTACGGATTTGCGAATGATTCTGGTTCAATAGCTAATTGGTGGAGATTTAATTCTTTTTACCCCGCCAGTGGAAATACTGCGGCTGGTAACTTTGTTGTTCAGCAAGCATTGAAAAGAATTCAATTTATTCAATCTTATGATCTATGCGGTGGAACCACAAATTCAATAGCACCAAATCAGGGAAAGTTGACTCTGACGAAATTGAAGATAGTTGGAAAAAACGGTGTTTCAGCCTTACCAGACTACAAGTTTGAATATGGTCTAGACCCATTTTTTGCGATCAATTATTCGAATAACCCATCTTATGGGAAATTTAAATGGGATGGATGGGGAATGTATAATTCGAGTGGAAGCAGTGATTATAGAAGCCACAAGGCCTCAACTTTAGAAACTGATGGAACTGCATGGAGCTTAAATAGGGTTATCACCCCTATGGGATCAAATATTGAGATACGCTATGAACGCGATGATTATTCGAAAATAAGTGGGTCACCAATAATGTCAAACCAGATTTTCAGTTCGTATTCGTTTCGACCCAGCGCAACGCCATATTCGGGGACTTCTACACTAGATATAAGCAGTCCGTCAAATACTTTGGCCGCGGGCGATAAGGTAAAAATTGTGGGTACAGCCTCGTATAGTTGCATGAATAACCAATCTGCCAATTACCAGTTTAGTTGCGATGAATGTGCTATTGCCACTATTAGTGGCAACACAATTACGCTGTCTTCCTCGATTGCAACCAACAATACATCATGCCCAACATCTTCTGGAATTAATTATAACTGTACAATTACGAAAATTGAGACGCGTAAAAAGGGTGGTAACATACGAGTTAGTTCAATTATTACAAGAGAAGATGATAAATCTTATAAGACAATTTATCAATATCGCCTTGATAATGGCAACAGCTCTGGCGTTGTTTCACAAGAACCTGGATATGAGAATATTTCGAGTTTTGATTATAATGAGATACCCAACTACCCAATTACTCCGGTCATGTACTCAAAAGTTTCTGTACTAACTGGAAGACTGAATACCGAGGCAGATTATCACACAAAGACCACATATGATTTTGAGACTCCAAACCTCAATCTTATTGTCGAAAACCCTGATAAAATTCAATTTAATGGTACTCCAACCAATAGTGCGGCTTGGCTGCTTTCCGTAAAAAGGAATATTTTCAATCATATGGCTAAGCTAGGAAATTTAAATAGGGTTACAACCTATGACAGGAGTGGTGTTATCGCAAAGCAAAGTACGCTGAATTATACAAATAGCATTGTGAATGAACAGGGCGCCAGTAGTCAGGGCTATTATTCTTCTAGTACACTAATGCATGATAGAGTGTATGTGCCTTCTTCTTCAGGCGTGATTGGGGGCACAACTGTAAAGATGACTAGAACATCAGAGGTGAAAGTCCCTTATGTTTTAAAGAGCGTTAATACTTTATTTCCTGACGGTTTTACGACAATTAGAACGAATTTGATGTGGGACTTTACTTCTGGGCAAGTTTTAGAGAAGACTGAAAAAAGCCCACTTGGCTTACAGACAAGAACGGTGATTAAGCCTGCCTTTAGAGTTCCCGAATACTCTCAAATGGGAAGCAAAGCCATTGACATAGGTAACAAAAACATGTTGGGTCAAGAGGCTGCAACTTATGTTTACAAAACGGATAATGCGGGGAATAACCTCGGCTTGTTAAGTGCTTCTGTTCAAACATGGAAAAGCGATTGGTTAAACTATCGTTATGAAAGCGGTGGCAACTATGTAGAGGGATCGGAATCTAGCCCGGATGTTTGGAGAAAGTATCAAAACCATGTTTATAAAGGGGCGTATTCCGACTTGAGACCTGATGGTAGTCTCAACTTCTCTAGTGCAAAGGAATTTAATTTTACTTCGGGTGCTGCTAATAATGGCTGGCAGAAGACGGGAGAGATGACACGCTACGATCACTACTCTGCTGCATTGGAAGGAAAAGATTTGAATGGAATCTTTAGCAGTTCTAAAAAAGACATCACTTCACAGCGAGTTTTTGCCAACGCATCCAATGCCAACTATTTTGAATTCGCTTATTCGGGTGCAGAAGATTGGCTTGCATCAGGAAGTGGATTGTACTTAGGTGGAGAAGTTGCGAAGGGATCTGGAAACCCGGTTTACAAAACAACCAATGGCAGCGAGACGCATACTGGAGCAGTGGCACTACAATTAACAAATGGAAGCAAAGGATTCATCTACAAGCCCTCGTCTTTGAGTGCAGGGCGAACGTACAGGGTAAGCAGTTGGACAAATTCACCCAATGGCGCCATCTACTACAAACTCAATAACGGTGCAGAGCAAACAATTTTACCTTCTGCATCGCTGCCACCTGTAGGCGGCTGGCACCAGATCAACGCGCAGATTCCCGTTTCTTCGTTCGCCTCACTAGAAGTAGGAGTAAAATCGAACAACGGCACAGTCAGTTTTGATGACTTCCGGTTTCAACCTTTGGATGGAGCCGTTACAGCGAATGTCTATGATCCTAGTACGGGCAATGTCACCTTCACACTAGACAACCAAAACATGTTTACTCAATACGAATATAATGATCGTGGTCAGTTGGTAAAAACTTATTCTGAGAGTTTTAAGTACAAAGTGAAGTTGATTTCTGAGAATAAACAAAACTTAAGAAGATTTACCACCAATTAATAACTCATCAACGCAATTATCAATGCTAATAAGGCATCATATTTTTTCAAAACGATAACTATTACTTGCATGAAAAAAGCGAAGACACGCATTAACATGATAACTGCACTCGTTGCTTTATTAATGATTGTAGTTGTGGATAAAACAATCTCACAAGACATCTTAAAGGATACAATTGAATGGCATGTGGCAACAGAGATGCACAAAGTAAAAGACTCTTTGGCTCGTTCTTATGATTCACATTTTATTACATATGGGAAAAATAGAATCGAATTAATCCGAAACAGATCTGATGAAAACGGTGAGATTTATTCGGACGCCACGCAAATCAATATTGATAAATCAACTGGAAATTGGAATAATATTACGTTGAGCGGACAAGTTTCGTTTCAGGTTTTAACTAAAATCTGTAAGGGAGACATTAAAATTAACATATCATGAATAGTAATTACCCCTCTTTTTTAACGCATTCGCGCATCCTTCTTTTGTTTGCGCTCAATTTGTTTTTGGTAATTAGTGGAGAGGCTCAACCATTCGATCCTATTACTGTTGATCAACATAATTGCACCAATGTTGTACTGAGAAGAGCAACATTCTCAGGCTCACCAGCTGCTTATTATTGGCAGACCACACCAACAGGCACATCAACAGTAAATAATCAATTGACGTATACCGTTTCTACACTTGGTACTCAAACAATTTATTTGAGAGCTACCTACATGGGTTCTTGGGGTGATCAGGGTTTTGAGGTAGTTACTGTTTATAGCGCATTGCAAGCAGGCTCGATTTCATCTTCCGTGGGAAGTATTTCGTGTTTTAATGCAAGTTTTATAATTAATGGATCACCTGCGAGTGGAGGAACTGGAACGTATAATACTCAGTGGGAATATCAAATCCAGGGTGTTTTTGGTTGGACGAATGTAGCCAATGGAACGGGTCAAAACCTATCAGTAACTACTAATTATGGATATGAATATAGAAGGAAAGTGACTTCGGGAATATGCGGAACACAATACTCTAATACCATAAAGGTAAATACACATCCTCCCTTTAATTTTGTAAATGCTGGTACTATTTCGGGCAATCAGGCAATTTGTCTAAACACAACTCCTTCTACCATAACCAATACGGCCTCGTCCAATATCGAAGGCACTTACACATATCAATGGCAAGTTTCTTCCGATGACATTACATGGAACGATTTATCGGGTGCGACATCTTCCAGTTTTGCGCCAGGCCAAAGTTCATCGACACGGTTTTACCGAAGAGGAATAGTGGTGCCGCAGTGCTATGCTAAGTATAGTGCTAGTACAAGGGTTTTGGTAATAAATGTGCAGCAAGCTGCGCTTGCTGGGATTGCCTATAATTGCACTGCGGCCACTATCAATATTATAGATCCAATTCCAACAGCACCTGGCTATGTTGCCTATTGGCAAGATTCGCCTACTGGCGTTTACCAATGTCCTACTGGTTGCAATACAGGTTTTTCGAAGTCTGTTACTGGTAACGGAACTTATCACGTTAGACTATACCAAATTTACGATAATTGTTGGGGGCCTGCTTTATCAGTTCAAGTAGACCAAATACTGCCGCCCCTAGTTGCTGGGACTATCTCAGCTCCCGCAAATTTAACTTGCTTTGGCGGTTCTTTTACAATTACAGGCACAAACCCCACTGGGGGAACGGGTGCGTACTCCTATCAGTGGGAATATCAAATCCAGGGTGTTTTTGGTTGGACGAATGTAGCCAATGGAACGGGTCAAAATCTATCAGTAACTACTAATTATGGATATGAATATCGGAGGTCTATTGCTTCTGGCGCCTGTGCTAAAGTTTATACTCAATCATTAATATTGGGTACCTATCCTCCAACCAACGCACTTCACCCAGGCGGTATTAGCCATTTTGGCTACAGTTGTGTAACTACTCCCCCAGATGTCATAAGTTCTACTTCCTCAGCCAATTGGGGTAACTCTTCCTCACTGCAAAATTTGCTCAGCTACCAATGGCAACAATCTATGGATCAACAAGCATGGAGCGATATTGCCGGGGCAACTACAGAATCATATTCACGCTCAACAGCCTTGACTCAAACTACTTATTTTAGAAGAAAGGTTATTTCTCCGTGTGGCCAGAGTTTAACTGTGCCTGTGACAGTCAGCTTATCATCTATCCCTTCTCCATCTCCAATTAAAACGCAACAAGTTTGCCGTGGAAATGTAACGTTAGCTGTTGAACCAATCGGATACGGCTACATTCACTATTGGCAGAATACGCCCGATGGTGTTTTCCGATCGCAGACAGGGGCTAACGCTGGTGATTCAAAATATTTTAGCCAAAGCACAAATGAAACAACCTACTATGTTAGGAGATTTGATATTTTGGCGCTTTGCTGGAGCCCGGCTGTGTCCATCACGATTAATTTAGAAAAAGCAGTATCAGCAGATTTGACTCTTCCACTTGACAATGAATCATTATTGCTTCAAAATGAGAATTACGTGATAGAGGTTACTCCACTAAAGCCTTTATTAAGTAGCAATTGGAATTATAAAAATTATACAAGTAAAGACATAAGCCAAACCATTACCTACCTTGATGGGCTTGGGAGAACGGAACAAATAGTGAAGCCAGGGGGCTTACAACTAGGTGGAAGTTTAGTGCAGCCCATTGCTTATGATAACTTCAGTCGCGAATCAATAAAATATTTACCTTATGGAGATTGTTGGAATAAAGGGTTGAAAAAACAAAATTGGAGTGCTGCTCAAACAGCGTTCTACAATTCACCGGGCGATAAGGTTGCGAACGACAATGTACCGTATTCGATCACTCAATTTGAGAAATCGCCACTTAATAAAGTAGTCAAAGAGGGGCACATTGGTGAGGCTTGGCAACCTTCGGCAGGTCATGCTATTTCGCATAATTACTTAATCAATGGCGCCAATGAAGTGCTCAAATGGAGGTATGATTACACCACTAAACTTGTTGAAGCGTCATCTGGAGTTACACCGAGCTATTTTTCTGCCAATGAACTTCTGCTAACAAAAACAGGTGACGAAAATGGATTTGATGTTCTAATCTATAAGGATAAGAGTGACCGGGTAGTTTTGAAAAGAGTTCAATATTCAGCCATTCCTATTTTATATGCCGACACATATTCTGTATATGATGATTTTGGTTTGCTCAGGGCAACCCTCCCGCCAGAAGCCATAAAGAATATTGCGTCCCAATACTTCGGTAAAACCAATATCCAAAAAAATTTATTTTTAAACCTATGGGCTTTTAGATACAATTATGATTATCGTAAACGCCTAATTGATTCTAAAGTGCCAGGCACAGGCCGCATGTTTTTTGTATACGACAAGCGTAATCGTATTATTATCAAGCAAGACTCAGCTATGCGATCTACTAACAAATGGGCATACACTAAATATGATATTCTTAATAGACCAATTGTTTCGGGCACCTATATGCATACAGGCACTCAAAATACTCAAGCTCTGATGCAAGATTATGTAAACGCGCAATTCACTTCCGAGTCTTCATACTATGAAAGTTATGAAGGCACATCCGCTAATCACGGTTACAGCAATCGTTCTTTTCCAACTCTTGGAACAACTGCTATTGCCATAACCTACTACGACAACTACAATTTCAAGTCCTTGCTTGGGAATCCCGTCTATGATTTTGATGGAGTTCATTTAGCAGGGTTGGGGGACAATAAATTAGATGAATCAAAAAATGAGCTCGTGGGGTTGGTGACCGGTTCAAAAGTAATTATCCTAGATGAAGCTACTTGGATTGTTTCCGTAAATTATTTTGACAGGAAATATAGAACTATTCAAACCATCCAAAGTAACACGGGCAATGGGTTTAACAAGTCTTCAAGCTTTTACAATTTTGCAGGCTGGGTAACTGAAAGTAAATTTACTCATTCCGCATTCGGGCAACCCGCGATCAATGTGGTAAAAAAACATTTTTACGACCATGGTGGCCGTTTACTCAAAATAACCCAGCAAGTCGATAACGAATCCGTGGTTACACTAGCTGAAAAAAAGTATAATGAACTAGGCCAATTAGTTGAGGAGAATTTGCATAGCAGAGGAGGAGCACCCTTTTTGCAGTCAATAGATTACCGATACAATATCCGTGGATGGCTTACGGATGTAAACGCGGCAGGTAATGACGATGTAAATGATTTATTATCTTATGAATTGAAATATAATCAGCCTACCAGTAAGGGTGGCACTAGCCGCTTTAATGGTAGTATTTCAGAAATGATATGGACTGCCAGCGGAAACCCGAAACAATCTTATGGCTATTATTATGATGCGCAAGACAGACTTATTGAAGCAAAGCATTATGATTGGAGTAATGCTGCCCGAAACGGCAGATACTCGATGAGACTCTGGAACGATGCACAAAATAGTGCAGGATATGACTTAAATGGAAATATAACCAACTTAAAGCGCTATGGCCAAAAAGCATTTAACGTATATGGGCTAATGGACGACATGGCTTACCAGTATACAGGCAACCAAGTAAAAATTGTGAACGATAATGCTTCTGGCACCTCCGCACAAGAAAACGGGTTCAAGGAAGTTATTCAATCGACCAATGTGGTTTCCAACCCAGAATATTCGTATGATCAAAACGGTAATCAAACAGTTGATAAAAATAAGGGCATAACAGCCACAGAATTCAATGATTTAAACCGTGTGAAAAAACTAACAAAAGGGTCTGATGGCTGTATAAAATACTTCTATGCCGGAGATGGTACGAAAGTGCGTGAAGAAGTTTATAATAATGCAAATACTTTGCTTAAGAAAACCGATTTTATAAGCGGCTTTGTTTACGAGAGCCAGAAACTTCAATACGCCAAGCACGAGGGTGGGCGGGCCATACCTGTATGCAACCCAAGCGGTGCGATAACGGGCTTTGCCTATGAGTATTTCCTCAAAGACCACTTGGGCAACGTGCGCGTAACGTTCAATGAGAATACCATTAGTAAGTCCTACCTGGCCACCATGGAACGTAACCCACCACAGGTAGAAGCAGATGAGGAAAATCAGTTTAGAAACCTAGCCAACGCCAGCCGCATGAGTGTGGCACTTTTTAACCATACCCCAGGTGCTGGAAAAAATGGAAGTGTTAGGTTAAGTGCATCCCCAACTGAGCTTGTGGGGCCCGCCAAGTCTTTTGAAGTACTAGCAGGTGATGTTTTTGACTTAGAAGTATACGCCAAGTACGCGAATATAACTTCTACTGCGAGCAACCCTTTGGCCATAGTTGGAGCGCTGATCAATGCGTTTTCATTGAGCGCTGCAGGGGGAATAGGCGTAGAAAGTGCACAGGCGTACAATCGCTTTAACAGCCTGTTTGGCGCTGGGCCAGTGCTGGGTGCTGCAAATTGGGAAGATGGCAACGCACCAAAAGCTTTTTTGAATTATTTATTGTTTGATCAAAACTTTATTTTGATTGACATGGGTTTTGATCAGATAAGCGAAAGTGCTAATGAAACAGGCGCGAACATACCGCATGATTACTTAAACCTACAAGTAAAAGTAAAGCAGCGTGGCTATCTGTATGTCTATCTCAGTAACGAAAGCCCTACTTTGATAGATGTTTTTTTTGACGATTTTAAAATAACAAGCCATAGCGAGGTAACTCAGGTAAATGATTATTACCCCTTCGGTCAGCGCATTGCGCCCTTAAGTTTTCAGCGCAGTGATACCAGTGCTAATGACTACCTCTATAACGGGGCCAGCGAATGGCAAAACGACCTTAACATAAACCAGTATGCAACAGATTACCGAGGGTATGACCCCGTGTTGGGCCGCTTTGGGGGTTTAGACCCCATGGCTATAAAATATAGCGGGTGGTCTCCTTACAATTATGCGTTCAACGATCCGATAAATAAAAATGACCCAACGGGTGCAGAGCCTCCATCTAAACGTGAACGTCCTACCTTTCCTCCTATTTATGACCCCATCTGGCTATTCAATCAAGGCTATTCAGATGCTATTAGCAACCAAGACTTTCATTACTTTAGCATGTTTGATCGGGGCTTGCTTAACTATTGGAACCGAAATTTGCCAGCTAACTTGCGCGACCCTTTTGCAAATTATGAATATAAACGAGTGGGACAGGTTGGAGTTCCGGGTTTTTTGGCTGATAAATTTGATTGGGTCTTGAAAGACGAAGTTACTAACGGAGGGGAACCAGGGGATGGTGTAAATGATTTGATTAGGCGATACGAACAAAATCAGGCTAAAGGCTTAGCTATGATAGGGGCAGGTTATACATTATTGGAATCTGGAGTTGGTGGAGAACTGTTAGCGAACACGCGGAGGGCAACAATGATGTATGTTAACCCTGATAAACGAAGTCAGGTGAACAATGCGTTAGATGCAGTCAAGTCTGTTACAACGACAATAAAAGGACTTATTGGGCCAAAATCAACAAAAACATCTGAGCTATATATATCAGTTATAGGTGGCTCCTCCGTTCTTGGAGGAAGCGCTTTGCTTGAGTATAATAGAAATGTGTTGGCCCCGCAAATATTAAGGTTAAACCCTAATTACTACAATAGCAATATTGAAAGAATTTTCCGAAACCAGTTTGGTGGTGGTGGGGCTTCGGGCG
>Ga0209490_10002622_pt1 | contig 16949 bp, 16 predicted proteins | sample MAT06_FD_187209 | JGI IMG/M metagenome (GOLD analysis project Ga0209490, IMG submission 187209) | Freshwater microbial communities from Lake Fryxell liftoff mats and glacier meltwater in Antarctica - MAT-06 (SPAdes) (version 2) | ecosystem: Environmental > Aquatic > Freshwater > Ice > Liftoff...
CGTCAACGTGACGACGTAGCCGCCAACGTGACGACGAACCCGCCGGATATGTCCGCTCTTCGTCGTCATCCTGAATGGCGGCTACATCGTCATCGCGAGTGGCGGGCAACACACCGCCCGGCACGGTGGGGTCGACTACTAGCTTCGCCACCGTCGCTCGCCGGGCTCCCACAGCCCTGCGGTGACCTCCCGTGTGAGCAGCGGGTCGAGGCATGCGCCCGCGGCAAGCAGCGCGGAGGGAAGCTCCTGCAGCTCGACTGCAAGCGTCGTGCGTCTCGCCACGGCGCGGTATCCGGTCTCCCATCCCGGGCCAGGGCTCTGTACGCGAGCCGGAAGCGAAATCCCGCGGCGTTGCGCCTCGGACGTCAGCGCCGCAATGGTGTGCCTCGCGTCCAGCTGGAGATTGGCCGCGACCAACACCAGGTCGACCAGATCGCGGTACCGGCTCGACGGAGCTCCAGCGCCGCCGTATGTCTCGTACATGGCACACACCTTGTCCGCGACCTGATCAGGAAGCGGGTACAGCGTGAACTCTGGAAGAGGGGCAACGTCAGGCATTACCAATACGGGGAGTGGTCGCCGACGTTCGACCCGTGCGACGAATGGCAATTCAGTTGATAGATCGATAGGGAAGCGAGCGAACTGATTCGCCCCCAAGTAGGCGTCGACCTTGATCTGCACGCCAACCACCGCACCAGTCATACGTACCGCCGGCCCGACGACGAACGTGAATGGATCTCCTCCTGGATTACTAGCAAACTTGGCGAGTTCATCTATCGCAAGATCAAGGCTGCTCGATGGATGCAGCAGATCCAGGTCTTGGCTGTATCGGGCGCCTGGGACCCTGATAAGTAGGCCAGCCCCGCCCTTGAGGACCCACGGGCTGTCCGCGGTCGCGAAGAGTCGACCGAGGAAGCGTTGAAGAACGAACTCGCGTTCCAGTTCGTTCACCGGTCGACCCCGCCGCTTGGCTTCTGCCTTGAGACGGTCCCGCAGCGAAACGCGGAATGCTGCCGGACCCCGCAGCCTCGTCACTCGTCGGCCCGCCCGTGAATGGCGGCCGCCGCGCGCAGAACTGCATCCCGCATGGCGGGACTCTCGATCGCCCTTTCGATCGCCACCCGCAGTGCGTCACCGCTCAACACGCGCTCCATCGCCTCCCGGACGGCGCCGCTCTCGAGGACTCGTTCCAGCGCCTCCCGCATCGCGCCACCGTCAAGCGCTTCCGTCATCGCCTCGCACACGACACCGCCTTCAAGAACACGCCCTACCGCCGCATGCGCAGCAGCAGTCCTTTGGCGGGGCTCCACCAGACGTCCCACCGCCTGGATACTCGCCGGCACCCCGACCTGCGTGAGCATCTGCTGCAGGAGCACGGCCCCCTGCCCGAGCGGCACTCCGTAGTTATGGGCGTAAGGACTCAGCACGGCCGACACGTCATTCACGTCGATCTGATGTGTCGTCACCGCATCGCGAACCACCCCGGCCAGGTGCCCACCGTCAAGCCGAGCCGCGGCCAGGTCACCAATCGTGGCCAGGACGGTGGTCACGGGCAGGCCGTCAACCAGAGTCCAGTCCGCCACCCCCTGCCTGCGCCGATGCAGACGGACCTGCGGATCACGGGTCTGCTTCCGGTTTCGAGTCGTGAACTCCAGACGATCCGCGTCGAGATCGCCTATCCCGTGGACTACAGCGGCGGACCGATGGGAGACGACTTCGACATCTACTTCGGCTAGACGCTCGTGCGCAGCCTGCGTCGGCGACAAAGTTAGCCACGCAGCGCGCAGGTCCTCGTGAAGGTTGGGCGGCGACCCGGCAACCCGATACACCCCATGTCTGAGACGCTCGAGGAGCCCAGCATCCGTGAGACGAGCCATCTGCTGGGAGCTGAGCCCTGCCGCCCGCGCCTGCGCCGCCGTGACCAGACCCCACTGGCCCACGGCAAGCTCGCCGACCGCCCGGATTGCTTTAATCCCCGCTACCATACTGCGATACTATCACCTAGACGGAGTTCTGCAGTATGGACCCGATCTCGCATCACATATGGCACGCGCAGGCTCCCGGACGGTCCCGCCAGTCGGTCACCCCGACTGGTCTGCTCGCCGCCGAAGTTCACCACTAGTACTACAGGGCTCCCGTCGGCGTGTCGCACACGACGATCCTGATCATCTGTGCTGATCTTGCGCGCATGCGGTGCTGCGATGACGATGGTCCGATGGTCGATGACGAATCGGCGTCCTGCTCGGACTTGCAGGACTGGTCGGCGGAGTTCGAGGCGTTGACCGGTCGGGTCTCGTCGTTGTTCGTGCACCCGAACTCGCGGGCGCATTCTCGTCAGTACCAACGGTCGTTCCAAGATCGACTTAGGACAGGCCGTGGCGCTGTGACGATCATGACTTCGGTGATTTGGTGATGTTCGGCGTGTCACGCCGGTAAGGCGAACGAAGCTCCGATAGGACGAGTGGTCCTCTCACAGACTCCTCGGCATCATCGGAGCTTCGTTGCTGGTTCATCCTGTCATTGCCGAGTCGTGTGCCACAGCGCTGGAGCGTCCCGCAGCGGCCGACCCACCCGACACAGATCTTCCCTTGTCCGCGCTGCGCGACGCTGACCTGCTGCAATGGTTCGCCGGGGTGTCTGACGGGCGCAACGATCAGGGCCGGACCACCCGGTCGCGGTCGTGCTCGTGTTGTGCGCTGCGGCGGTGCTCGGTGGGATGCGGTCGTTCACCGCGATCGCCGGGTGGGTCGCCGATGTGCCCGTGGCGCTGCTGGACGTGCTCTACCAGCGCGGCGGTGACCGACCCGGTGACCGACCCGGCGACCGACAGGTCGGGTCGGTCCCGTCGAAGACCACCTTGTGGCGGGTGCTGACCGGTGCCGACCCGGCCGCGGTCAACACCGCGATCGGTGCGTGGCTGTTGCAGGTCGCAACCGGGTTGCCGCTGACCGGGTGCCGCTCGTTGTGCGCCAACTGCGGATAGCTCACCACAGAGCCGTCTTGATTCTTCCGCTTCGTCTCCCGCGGAAACACGCCTACAACCCAACCGCATCGCCACAGCTCATGTCCAGCGACACACCCAAAGTCGTGTGCCTACAGATTCCTGGCACCCGGCGACCCTCGTAGCCCAGTGACCAGCCACAACGCTACCGATCAAGCCCGAGTATGCCCACGAACTGCGGAAGTCCGGCCTGACCATGCGCTGAGCGTCCGTGCTGGCTACCGATTGGTTGGCTGCGACAAGCCCGAGACGACCCGCGGTTGGGTCCTGCGCATCAAGTAATGGCTGCGGGTGTAGCTACGAGCAGTGGATCACTGCTGGTCGGCGCCGTGGGACCGGCTGGGTCTCACGGCGACTCCCGACGGAACGCATCAGGTCTGGGTGGACGAGCCGAGCAGCAGCCACAACGCCGGGCCTCTGGTGGGTCGATCTTGAGCACTGCCCCGACCCCCGGACTGTCAGGGTCACCGGCCAACCGTGCTGGTTGCAACGGGAGCGACGGTGATCTGCGGGCCCGTGACGAGCACGTCGCGGTTCGCATGCAAGGTCGTCAGGTCCACCCTTCAGCTCGATCCCGGAGCCACCGGCGGTTCATTGCCCGGTGGCTCTCGGCGTCTCCGGACCACCCCTGGGACGACCCTGGACCGCCTCGCCGAGCCGGTGCCCGGTCGTCGCGCGGCCCCGCACCAATCGTCGCCGAAGTGATGAATCGGGGGAACCCGGTGAACCATCCGGTCCTGCCGCCCCGTGTGGCAGTCGTACGGCTTCCCCACTGAAGGAGATCGTTGATGACCGTCCGACGCATGATCGGGGCGGCCGCAGCAGTCGGCCTGCTCACCACCGCCACCTTGATCGGGTCCACCTCGCTCGCCTTCGCCGACAACCACGGGAGTGGGGCCGGGAGCAAGACCGGCTGGGTCACGCTGAGCGCGTCCGGCAGCGGCGAGGAGGAGATCCCGGCTGGTAGTGGCGAGGAAGGCACCAAGGCCACCGGCAGCTTCTCGTTCAGCGAGGAGAAGGGCGAGATGAAGTACACCGTCTCCGTCACCGGGAACGGCGAGGAGCTCACCGCAGCCCACATCCACAAGGGTGAGGACGGCGCGAACGGCGACGTCGTCATCGAGCTCGACGCCGCCACTGTGAACGACGGCACGGCCGGGACGGTCGAGGTCGACCCCGCGATCATCTCCCGGATCCTGGCCAACCCGGCCGGGTACTACCTGAACAGCCACTCGGAGAGCTTCAAGCCCCCGACCGGTGTGGCGCGCGCCCAGCTGACCGATGACGCCGAGGAGCCCGACGTCATCAACACCGGCACCGGTGGCCAGGCTGCGTCCTCCGCTCCCGACGCCGCGCTGCTGGCAGCGGGTGGCGTGCTCGTGCTCGCCTCCGCCGCCGGAGCCACCATGGCGCTGCGCCGTCGGTCCGGCACCGACAACGCCTGATGCCCAGCATCAGCAGCCGCCCAGCCGCCCGGATTCGTCCGGGTGGCGGGGCGGCGGTCGCGGGCCTGTTGCTCGTACTCGGGCTGTCGGCCTGCGGCGCGGCGCCGGCGGACCCCCTCCCGGCCGGGTACGGTTCGCCGCCCGCAGCCGGGTCGCCCAGCGGGTCGGCCCCGGCACCCGCGGACGCCGAGGATGACGCGGCGCCGTCGCCGCCCACGAGCGTCGAGCTCAAGGGTGGCGAGTCGGCCCCGGTTCGGCTCTCGACAGTGACCGAAGAAGGTTTCCTCGGCGTCCCCGAGGAGGTCTCCGAGCTCGGATGGTGGGTCGGGAGCTCCCCCATGGGCAGCGCCACCGGGACCACCCTGATCGCCGGTCACGTCGACTCCAAGGTGGCCGGTCTCGGGTACTTCTCGAAGCTGTCCGAAACGGCGGTCGGCGACACCGTGAAGGTCGTGGACGGCGAGGGCAGGGCGTCCGAGTTCGTCATCAGCGAGAAGGAAGAAGTGGTCAAGGCCGAGCTCCCGAAGTCGGTGTACGACACCGAGGGCGAGCGGCGCCTGGCGTTGGTCACCTGTGGTGGTCCGTTCGACGAGGAGACGGGCAACTACCGGGACAACCTGATCGTGTGGGCGACCCCGGCATGACGGGTGTCCCCGGCACGGTGACGGCCTCGCACTGACGCGACACCAGTCCGGCAGGATGCGCCGCGTGCCGAGACTGCGTCGCATCCTCCTGCTCGTCCTCCTCCTCCTCGTCGTCGGCATTCTCGGCGGGGTGGCCGTGGTCGACCCGTTCCATCTGCGCAACGCCCGGTGGTTCACCGCGGGGTTGGGGCTCGTGGCGCTGGTCCTGGGCACCACCCTCCTGGCGACGGTGGTGGGCCGCGGGGTCTTCCGGGTCCTCGTCCTGGTCGTCGGCGGCGCGGCCGTGCTCGGCTGGGTCGCCGTCGTGTGGTTGGCGAGCGGCCTCGCCGGGCAGGCCCGGGACACCACGGTCGTGGACGGTGACGGTCGCCGACTGGTCGTGCTGGAGACCGTCGGCTTCTCGATCGACCCGCTCTACTCGGTCGTCGTGCGAGCCGGCAGTGGGCCGTTCGAGCAGGAGTCGCTGGTGTACGCGAGTGCCGCTGAGGCCCCGGCACCGTCGGAGGTGCGGTTCGTCGACGCCGACTCCGTGGAGATACGCACGGGCGGTGGTTGCGTCTACCGCTCCGAGGTGGAGATGGTCACACTGGCCGTCGACCCGCTGCACCTGCCGCAGTCCGTCGGCGGCTGCTGAACCGCGCCGACGTCGACGCCGTGCGGCGGACCGGTGTCGACCTCAGAGCTCCGGCGGCTCGGCCTCGGCGATGGCGGTCGGAGGGACGAGGCCGGCATCGCCGGGCTGGAGCACCACCATGACGAACCGGACCGGTTCGGGGCGCAGGCCGCTGTAGCGGTGCCGGGCGTGCGCCTGGAACAGCACGGTGTCGCCCGCGTCGAGTTCCTGGACGGTGCGCCCGACGCGCAGTTCCAGCCGCCCCGACAGCACCGAGATCACCTCCTGGGTGCCCATCGGGTGCGCCTCGCCGTCGAAGCCGTCGCCCGGCTGCAGCGTCCAGTCCCACAGCTCGACCACGTCGGGCGGGTCCGTCCCGATCCGGAACACCGCACTGCTGCCCGCGGCGCTGCTCCACAGCCTCGCGGCCTCGGCGTCCCGGCGTACGACGACACACGGCTCGGCGTCCCCGTCGACCAGCGACGCCACCCCGACGCGCAGCGCGGCGGCGAGCCCGACCAGCGTCCCGATGCTGGGGTTACCGCGCGCGGTCTCGATCTGGATCACTGTGCCCCGGCTGACGCCGGCAGCGGTGGCGAGGGCGTCGATGGTCATCCGGTGCCGCCGGCGCAGGGCGCGGACGTTGCGGCCGACCGCGGCGGCAACGGCGTCGGGGGACTGCATGGTGACCAGTCTGCCGTACTCGCGCGGATAGTTCGTTGTACTGTGCGGCGACGGTGACTAGTGTGCAGTGAACTGACCGTGCGCGTCCATTCTGCTGAACCGAGGTCGAGGATGTCCGTCCCCGTCGCGCTGCCCGCCGCGCTCGCCTACGGCATCGCCGACTTCGCCGGTGGCCTCGCGGCCCGCCGCACCTCCGTGCTGACGGTGACCGCCACCGTCCAGCTCATCGGGTTGCTCACCGTGGCGCCCGCCGTCCTGCTGGTGCCCGGGACGTCGTCCGCCGCGGCGCTGGGTCTCGGCGCGATGGCCGGGATCGGGGGCGCGGGCGGCCTGCTGCTCTACCTGCGGGGGCTCGCCGTCGGTCCGATGGGCGTCGTGGCGCCGCTCTCGGCCGTGGTCGGTGCCGGGCTCCCGCTGCTGACCGGGATGCTCGCCGGCGAGCGCCCCGGACCGGTGACGCTGCTCGCGCTCGTCGTCGCCCTGGCCGCGATCCTGCTGGCCGGCGCGGGCAGTACGCGAGGCTCGGGCGGGCGGTCGGGCGTGCTGCTCGGGCTCGCGGCGGGCGTCGGGTTCGGCCTGTTCTTCGTCGCGCTCGACGCCACGCCCGCGGACTCCGGCCTGTGGCCGCTCCTCGCGGGCCGTCTCACCTCGACGCTCCTGCTCGCCGCGCTCGTGCTCGCCCCCCGCGGCGGCGGGTTGACCGACCATCTCCGCGGCGTCCGCCGATCCGGCACGCTGATCGCGCTCAGCGGCGTGTTCGACACCGCGGCCAACGTCGGGTTCCTGCTGGCCACGCGCCTGGGCGACCTCGGCGTCAGCGCCGTGGTGGTGTCGCTCTACCCGGTGGTGGTGGTTCTGCTGGCCCGGCTCGTGCTCCGGGAACGTCTCACCGCCATGCAAGTCACCAGTGCGGGCCTGGCCCTGGGCGCGAGTGCCCTGCTGGCCGCCGGCGGGTGATCGACCTGCTCGGCCGGTGACGTCACGCCCGCCAGGACGGCAGCCACAGCTGCGACTCCCACATCTCGGGCGTGACGGGCAGGCCGACGAGGATCGGCCACAGCCACACGAAGTTCGCCACGACCGCACCCACCCACAGCCCGACGGCGAGCAGGCCCGTCTGGCGGCGCTCGCGGGAGGCGCCGGCCCACCCGAGCACCTCGCCCATCAGGAGGACGGTGGCGAGCACGAGGAACGGCGCCACGGGCGCCATGTAGAAGTAGTACATCTGCCGGTCGATGTTGAGCAGCCACGGCACGATGCCGGCCGCGTAGCCGACTCCGACGGCGGCGTGGCGCCAGTCGAAGCGGGTGACGACGCGCCACAGCGAGAACCCCAGGACACCCAGCGCGGGCCACCACAGCGCGGGGGTGCCGATGAGCATCACCGCCGACACGCACGACGGGCCGCCACACCCCGTGACCTGCGTGCCCGAGGCGTGGTAGTACATCATCGGGCGCAGTCCCATCGGCCACGACCAGGGCTTGGACTCCCACGGGTGCGACTCGGCCGGCGTGATCAGCGCGGAGTGGAACTCGAGGACCTTGCCGCCGTAGAACCAGAGCCCGCCGAGCGGCTGCAGCACCGGAGCGAACACCCCGCCGAGTCCACCCCCGCCGAGTCCACCCCCGCCGAGTCCACCGTCGGCGAACCGGTTGATGGCGGTCTCGCTGCCGAACCACGCCCACCACGACGCCAGGTAGGCGAGCACCGGCACGAGCGCGAGCGCCCACAGCGCCGGGGCGAGGTCGCGGACCAGCGTCGCGCGCATCGGCTTCTCGACTCCCGCGGCGCGGCGCGCCGTGAGGTCCCAGATCAGCGTGAGCGCGGCGAACGCGATGAGCCAGTAGGACCCCGACCACTTGACGGCGCACCCGAGCCCGAGCAGGACACCCGTGGCGAGCCGCCACCACCGCACGCCCAGGCGCGGTCCGTAGGGGGAGTCGCCGACCCGTCCCTCGTCGACCACCAGGGCGATCCGGGCGCGGACGTCGTCGCGGTCGGCCACGAGCGTGGTGAACGCGGCCAGCACGAACAGGGCGGCGAAGGCGTCGAGCATGCCCATCCGGGACTGCACGTGGGAGAGCCCGTCGCAGATCAGGAGCACGCCGGCGATCCCGCCGAGCAACGTCGAGCGCGTCAGCCTGCGCGCGACCCGCACGATCAGCACCACCGAGATCACCCCGGCGAGCGCGGCCGCCGCCCGCCACCCCACGCCGTTGTAGCCGAACGCCAGCTCGCCGAGCGCGATGAGCTGCTTGCCCAACGGCGGGTGGACGATCAGCTCGAAGCCGGGGTTGTCCTCGACACCGCCGTTGCGCACCATCTGCCAGGCCTGGGGCACGTAGTGCTTCTCGTCGAACACGGGGGTGCCGCCGTCGGTCGGGCTGCCCAGCCCGATGAACCGCACCACGCCCGCCACCAGCGCCAACCCGATCGTCACGAGCCAGCCGCGCAACCGGTCGCCGGGCGGGGGCGAGCCGAGCACCGCCGTCCGGGCGGCCTCTGGTCGGGTGGGGCCGGGGTGGTCTCCGACGGGGCGGCTGCCGAAGGTGGGCTCGTCCTCGCGCGCCGGACGGGACGCGACGATCCGCCGCGGGTGGTCGACGGTGCGGGTGGCCACGCGCCCGATCGTAGGCTGCATGACGTGTCCGTCGAGTCAGCAGTCGCCGCGGGTCGTCTCGTTCTCGCCGCCACACCTTTGGGCCAGGCGGGTGATGCGTCCGCGCGCCTGAGGGAGGCGCTGGAGACCGCGGACGTCATCGCCGCCGAGGACACCCGGCGGCTCCGCACGCTCGCATCGGCTCTCGGGGTGAGGATCGGCGGGAAGGTGGTCAGCCACTACGACGCCGTGGAGGTCGCACGCCTGCCGGGCCTGCTCGACGACGTGCGCGCCGGGCGCACCGTGCTCGTGGTCTCCGACGCCGGGATGCCCATGGTGTCCGACCCCGGGTTCCGGATCGTGGCCGCGGCCGCCGCCGAGGGGCTCGCGGTGACCTGCCTGCCCGGCCCGTCCGCGGTCACGACGGCATTGGTGCTCTCGGGTCTGCCGTGCGAGCGGTTCTGTTTCGACGGGTTCGCCCCCCGCCGGTCCGGCGAGCGTCGCCGCTGGCTGGAGACGCTGCGGGCGGAGTCGCGGGCGATCGTGTTCTTCGAGTCGCCGCACCGGCTGGTCGACACGCTCGCCGACGCCGTCGACGTGCTGGGGCCCGACCGCGGCGCGGCGGTCTGCCGGGAGCTGACGAAGACCTACGAGGAGGTGCTGCGCGGCCCGCTGCACGAGCTGGCCGCGTGGGCCGTCTCGGGGCCGGTCCGTGGCGAGATCACGGTCGTGCTGGCGGGTGCGGCGCCCTCGACCGCGCCGCCGGTCGAGTCGCTGGTGAGCGCCGTCCACGAGCGCATGGCCGACGGCGAACGCAGGAAGGACGCGGTGAGCGCGGTGGCCCGGGCCGCGGGAGTCCCGAAACGCGACCTCTACACGGCCTCCCTGACCGACACCTCCTGACCCGGCTCCCGCCCGGCTCACGCCCGCCATCCGCCTCGTGGACACCTGTGGCGGAGCGTGGGCGCCCGGAACGACCACATGTGTCCACATGGCGGTTCGCGGCGTGAACGGGCTGATCGAACTGGGTTGTTCATGCTGCGTTCGCCCTTCGCCACCAGGATTCCCTCGTGACCGTGGGGGCGGCCGGCGTTCGGGTCGGCGTGTGCTGAGTGGGGTGATCGCGCTCGCGTCCAGCTCGCCCGCGGCGGACAGGCTGCTCGCCGCCCGCCCGACGCCCCGGACGTACGCGCCGTTCTCCTCGCCGATGGCCGTGGCCACGTTCGCCCCGATCGTCGATCTCCTCACCCGGGCCGGGGTGGTGGCGCCGGGCACGCAGACCTTCGACATGCGTCGCTACCTCGAGCTCGCCGCCGCGAGCACCCGCTGGGACCAGCTTCCGGGCAACACCACGTTCCCGGCCCGCAAGGACCTGCTCGTCTCGACGACCGACGTCTGCCGGTCCAACTCCGCCGCGATGTACCTCGGTTTGGCCTCGTACGTGGCCAACGGTGAAGCCGTCGTCGCCGACCCGGCCGGCGTGGCCGCGGTGACACCGGCGGTGCAACCGCTGTTCCGCGACCAGGGCTACTCGCCGCCGTCGACGGAGGTGCTGTTCGAGGACTACCAGTCCGCCGGGATGGGCCGGGTGCCGATGGCACTGGTCTACGAGGCGCAGTACCTTGCCGAGGAGCTCTCGCCCGACCCGACGCTGCCCGCCGGCGCGCGGCTCCTCTACCCCAGCCCGACGGTGTTCTCACGCCACACCCTGGTGCCGCTCGAGCCCGTGGGCGACCGGGTCGGCGAGCTGCTCACCACGAACCCCGAGCTGATCGCGCTCACCGCGCAGTACGGCTTCCGGCCCACCGACCCGCGCCCGTTCACCGAGGCGATCACCGCTCGCGGGCTGCCGGCGCCGCCGACCCTGGTCGATGTCGTGGAACCGCCGAGCTACGACATCCTGGAGGGCATGCTGGCCGGCCTGGGGTGCGCACCGTGAGGCGACCCGCTGCCGCGTCGGCCGCCGTCGCCCTGATCGCCGCCGTGGCGTTGCTGGCGGGCTGCGCGGGCAGCCCCGAGACGACGGACGGGCCGACCGAGCCGGAGCCCGGCCTGCTGCGGGTGCTCGCCGGGAGCGAGCTCGCCGACCTCGCCCCGATCCTGGACGAGGCCGCGCAGGCCACCGGCGTGCGCGTCGAGTTCGACTTCACCGGCACCCTCGACGGCGCCGAGACGGTCGCCTCGGGTCGCGCCGACACGACCCACGACGCGACGTGGTTCTCCTCGAACCGGTACCTGGCACTGCAGCCGGGCGCCCCGGCGCAGATGGGCACGGCCACCGAGATCGTCTCCTCGCCGGTGGTGCTGGGGCTGCGCCGGTCGGTCGCCGACGCACTGGGCTGGATCGGCCGGCCGGTCACCTGGTCGGAGATCGCCGCGGCCGCCGGGGCCCGGCAGTTCAGCTACGGCATGACCGACCCGTCCGCGTCCAACACCGGGTTCTCGACGGTGGTCGCCGTGGCCACCGCCCTCGTCGGTTCGGGGGCGGCGCTGACCGTCGAGCAGGCCGCGTCCACGGCGCCCGCGCTCAAGGACTTCTTCGCAGCGCAGACCCTGGCGGCGGGCTCGTCGGGCTTCCTGCAGGACGCCCACGTCCGGCGTGCCACCCGCGCCGACCCGGGTCCACCGGTCGACGGATTGATCAACTACGAGTCCGTGCTGCTCGGTCTGAACGCCGCGGGCACCCTGCCCGAGCTGCTGGAGCTGATCTACCCGGCCGATGGTGTGATCACCGCCGAGTACCCGTTCACGGTACTGGCCCCGGCCTCGCAGCAGGCCTGGGACGACCACCGGAAGCTGACCGGGTACCTGCGCACGCCCGCCGTCCAGCAGGCCCTGATGGACCGCACGTTCCGGCGCCCGGCCGTGCCCGGCGTCCCGCTCGCGCCCGTCCTCGGCACGGCCACGCTCGTCGAGCTTCCGTTCCCGGCGCAGGCCGAGGTCGTCGACACGCTGCTGACCAGCTACTTCGACAAGATCCGTCGCCCGTCGCGCACGATCTACGTGCTGGACACGTCGGGCTCGATGGGCCAGGACGACCGGATCGGAGACCTGCGCCGCTCCGTGGCCGGCATCGCGGGCGCCGATCCGTCGCTCACGGGGCAGTACCGCCGGTTCCGTGGCCGCGAGGAGGTGACGCCGCTGCCGTTCTCCACCAACCCGGGGACCCCGCAGACCTTCGTCGTGGACGAGAACGACCCCGGGCCCACCCGGGCGCAGATCGCCGACGCCGGCAACGCCCTGCAGGCCGACGGCGGCACCGCGATCTACGACAGCCTGCGTCGCGCCTACGACATCGCCGGCGAGCAGATCGCCACCGACCCGGACCGCTTCACCTCGATCGTCCTGATGACCGACGGCGAGAACACCGAGGGCTCCGACGTCGGGGCGTTCCGCGACTACGCCGGATCCCGCCCGGAGGACCTGCGCACGGTCCCGGTCTTCACGGTGCTGTTCGGCGAGAGCGACAATGAGCAGATGACGGAGGTGGCCACGCTCACCGGCGGCAGGACGTTCGACGCCGGGACCGCACCGCTGGCGGAGGTCTTCAAGGAGATCCGCGGATATGTCTAGCCGGGGGTACGCCGTCCGGCACTACCTCGGTTCCCGCAAGAACATCTTCGGGATGGTCGGGGCGCTGGTGGGCGTCTCGCTGTCGTTCGCGGACGTAGGTGTGTGGCCCGCGGTGGCGGTCGGGCTCTACGGGGTGGGAGCGCTCATCGGTCCCAGCGATCCGGTGCCGGGGGAGGAACGGCTCACCGAGGTGCTGCTGCGCGAGGCCGGCGAGCTGGTCGACCGTGTGAAGCCGCGCGGGGAGGAACTGCCCCACGGCTCGTTCCCGGCCATCCGGCGCATCCTCGAGGTGCTGCGCCCGGTGCTCGACCGCCTCGACCAGGTGGCCGACGAGCCCACCGACCGCGCGGCGGCACCGGAACGGCTCGCCATCGCCGCGGAGATCATCCGCATCGACCTGCCGATGTGCCTGGACACCTATCTGGGCCGGGCCCCGTCGGCGTCACCGCAGCGGGCGGCAGCGGAGCTGGTGGCGCAGCTCGACCTGATCGCCGGTTCCGTCGACCGGTTGGCGGCCTCGGTGCCCGACGTGGACGTCCAGCGCGCGGAGGACCTCACCCGGGACCTGCGCCGCCGCCACGGCGACCCACCCTGAGCGCGGCCGGCGGGTGCCCGAACGGTGACCGCCCGGCTACGCTCGACGTCATGAAGGTACTCCTGCTCGACGCGCCGCAGGCGATGCTCGACGAGCGTCGCGCGCTCGGCATCGACGGACGCGACGAGATGTGGAACGGGGTGTTGCACGTGGTCCCACCGCCGAGTGGTGCGCACCAGGGCCTGAGCAGCGAGTTCTTCATCGTGGTCGGCCCGCTGGCCAAGCGCTGTGGCGTCGTGCCGCGGATGGAGACCGGGCTTTACCGCACCGCTGAGGACTACCGGGTTCCCGACCAGCTGTACTGCCGCCCGGAGCATCTGTCCGAGCGAGGAGCCGAGGGCGCCGACACGGTGGTGGAGGTCCGGTCGGTCGGTGACGAGACCTACCGCAAGCTGGAGTTCTACGCCGCCGTAGGGGTCCGCGAGGTGATCGTGCTGCATCCGCAGGACCGGACGGTCGAGCTGTTCCGGGCGGTGGCGGGCGAGCTGCGTCCGGTGAGCCGCGACGGCGAGGGCGCCCTCGGGTCCGACGTCCCCGGCATCCGGTTGCGTACCGTCGACGGCAGGCTCCGGGTCTCCTGGGCCGACGGCTCCGCCGACCTGTGACGGCCTGCGCGCCGTGATCACCGTCGGCGCGGAACCCGGCCGGATCCGGCCGCGAACGCGCCACGCCGGTGATCTTGCGATGCCGCCGACGGAGGCCGGGGGTCGTCCGCACCGCCGGGTAGCACCGGCTGCGTCCTCCCCGCCGGACCGCGCCGAACCCGGTGGCGACCGGGGCATACGCTGGTCACATGAGTTCCCGCGTGCTGACCGCCGTGGCGTGGCCCTACGCCAACGGCCCGCGGCACATCGGCCACGTCTCCGGTTTCGGTGTGCCCTCCGACGTCTTCTCCCGCTACCGGAGGATGGTCGGCGACCAGGTCCTGATGGTCTCGGGCACCGACGAGCACGGCACCCCGATCCTCGTGCAGGCCGACGCCGAGGGGCTCACGCCCCGCCAGACCGCGGACAAGTACAACCGCGTGATCCTCGACGACCTGCAGGGTCTGGGGCTGTCCTACGACCTGTTCACCCGGACCACGACCTCGAACCACTACGCCGTGGTGCAGGACCTGTTCCTCGCGCTGCACCGCAACGGCTACATCGTGGCGCGGACGGCGATGGGCGCGATCAGCCCGTCCACCGGGCGGACGCTGCCCGACCGCTACGTCGAGGGCACCTGCCCCATCTGCGGCTACGCGCACGCGCGCGGCGACCAGTGTGACAACTGCGGCAACCAGCTCGATCCCGCCGATCTGATCAACCCGAGGTCGAAGATCAACGGGGAGACGCCGAAGTTCGTCGAGACCGAGCACCTGTACCTGGACCTGCCCGCGTTCGCCGAGTCGCTGGGCTCGTGGCTGTCGACACGCACCGACTGGCGCACGAACGTCCTGAAGTTCTCGGTCAACCTGGCGAACGACCTCAAGCCGCGACCGATCACCCGGGACCTGGACTGGGGCGTCCCGATCCCGCTCGACGGGTGGCGCGACCAGCCGATGAAGCGGCTCTACGTCTGGTTCGACGCCGTGATCGGCTACCTGTCGGCGTCGATCGAGTGGGCGCGCCGCGGGCCCGATCCCGACGCCTGGAAGCAGTGGTGGACCGACCCCGACGCCCAGGCCTACTACTTCATGGGCAAGGACAACATCGTCTTCCACTCGGTCATCTGGCCGGCACTGCTGCTGGGGCAGAACGGGGCCGGCGACAAGGGCGTAACCCCCGGCTCGTTCGGCACGCTGAACCTGCCGGACGAGATCGTCTCCTCGGAGTTCCTCACGATGAGCGGGTCGAAGTTCTCCACGAGCCGCGGCACCGTCATCTACGTCACCGACTTCCTCGAGGAGTTCGGCCCCGACGCGCTGCGCTACTTCATCTCCGTCGCCGGCCCGGAGAACCAGGACACCGACTTCACGTGGGACGAGTTCGTGCGCCGCACCAACTTCGAGCTGGCCAACGAGTGGGGCAACCTGGTCAACCGCTCGATCTCGATGGTCCACAAGAACGTCGGGGCGATCCCGAAGCCGATCTCGCCCGCCGACGCCGACCACGACCTGCTGGCCGTCTCCCGAGCCGGTTTCGACACGGTCGGCGCGCTGCTCGCCCGCAACCGGTTCAAGCAGGCGGCGGGTGAGGCGATGCGGGTGGTCACCGCGGCCAACCGCTACCTCAGCGACCAGGAGCCCTGGAAGCGCAAGGACGACCCCGAGCGCCGCGACACGATCCTGCACACCGCGCTGCAGGTCGTGCAGGACGCCAACACGCTGCTCACGCCGTTCCTGCCGCACTCCGCGCAGCAGGTGCACGAGGCGCTGGGTGGCTCCGGGGTGTGGGCGGCGCAGCCGGAGGTACGGGAGGTCGCCGAGCTCGGCGACGGGCCCGGGTACCCGGTGCTCACCGGCGACTACGACGGCGAGCAGGCCACCTGGGCGTCCACCCCGATCGAGGTGGGCCGGCCGCTGGCCAAGCCGTCGCCGATCTTCAGGAAGCTCGACGCCGAGCTCGGCGAGACCGGCCCGGACTGGGCGCCGATCGCGCGGTGACGGCGCCTCGGCGGACGGACGTGAGCAGGTGAGCGGGGCCGTACGGCGGGAGCGGCCGGAGCCCCCGGCGCCGCTGGGTGCGCCCACCGTGGACGCGCACACCCATCTCGACGCCTGTGGCTGCGTCGACGGGGCCGACGTCATCGCCGTGATGGACCGCGCGGCGGCGGTGGGCGTGACGCGGGCCGTCACGATCGCGGACGACCTCGACTCGGCCCGCTGGGTGGTCCGGGCCGCTCACTGGGACGAACGGGTCGCCGCCGCCGTCGCGCTGCACCCCACGCGTACGGCCGCGGTCACCGACGGCGAGTTCGCCGAGATCGAGCGGCTCGCGGGCGACCCGCGCGTCGTCGCGGTGGGGGAGACCGGGCTGGACTACCACTGGGACCATTCCCCGCCGCCCGCGCAGCAGGCGTCCTTCCGGTGGCACATCGACCTCGCCAAGCGGCTCGGCAAACCGTTGATGATCCACGACCGCGACGCCCACGAGGACGTGCTGGCGATCCTGCGGGACGAAGGCGCGCCGGGGTCGGTGGTGTTCCACTGCTTCTCCGGCGACGCGGCGATGGCGCGCGAGTGCTCCGACGCCGGCTACCTCCTGTCGTTCGCGGGCCCCGTCACCTTCAAGAGCTCCCACGCACTGCGGGAGGCCGCCGTCGTCGTGCCGGAGGGGCAACTGCTCGTGGAGACCGACGCGCCGTTCCTCACCCCGCACCCGTACCGCGGTCGGGCCAACGAGCCGTACTGCCTGCCGTGGACGGTCCGTGTCCTGGCGGCGCTGCGCGGGGTCAGCGACGAGCGGTTGGCGGCGAGCGCCGGGCGTAACGCAGAGCGGGTCTTCCGCCTCGCCGAACTGCCCCCGATCACCCTGACGATCGGGCCGGGCGCGGACGGGTCACGTTCGGCGTAGCGGGAGCGCCATTCGGCGCGCACCCGTGGGTGCACACGCCCCTGAGCGCTCGGGACGCCTTACCGTGCCGTGATCGCTTAAGCCGGGGTGGGGAACGCTCCCCAGCACAGCGGTCACGGTGGTCCGGGCGTTCTCCTGATCGTTGCCCCTGGCCACCGTGACCGGTGAATCCTCCCCTGCCCGGTCCAACAAGGTCTGGATGCCAGTGGTCGACGTCTCTGCGCGTGCGCGACGCCGTGCCGCACGCGCTCGTGTGGGACTCATCGCCGGCGCTGCGCCCGCGGTCGATTCCGATCCTTAC
>Ga0209490_10002623_pt1 | contig 16949 bp, 10 predicted proteins | sample MAT06_FD_187209 | JGI IMG/M metagenome (GOLD analysis project Ga0209490, IMG submission 187209) | Freshwater microbial communities from Lake Fryxell liftoff mats and glacier meltwater in Antarctica - MAT-06 (SPAdes) (version 2) | ecosystem: Environmental > Aquatic > Freshwater > Ice > Liftoff...
TAAAGCACGCGCCTAATGGTTCGGGAGCCAAGATATAACGGGTTGGTTGCCATTTTTAAAGCCGCTGGCCGCGTTGCCCGCATGACCCGTTTCAGTTCAGATAGCGGCCTGCGCCCGCGCCTTGCAACCCCCGCAAAATCCTGTCGGCCAACCCGTCATACCTTGGCACCCGGATCACTAATGTCCTGGCATTGAATAAAAAGGGTTGGTGTTTTAATCAGAGCAATCACCCACAAATCGGATTAGCCCCTTCCCGCAAAAACCACCGGTCCGTGGAAAGGATCAGGCCTCCGCCCACCCAATCCCGGAAGGATTTGTCGATGCCCTTGTATCTGGAAAAGAGATCAGAATCACCTTATTTTTCTATTTGATCAGAACGCCAAATAGGAAATAATCACCCTTTCAATGAAACCCAAAATTTCCCTAATCGGAGCAGGGTCGGTTGTTTTTGCCAAAAATCTCATTGGCGACATTCTCCAGGCTCCCGAACTGGAGAATGCCACCATATGCCTGATGGATATTGATCCCACACGCTTAAAAGTAGCGGAAACCATGGCCCGAAAAATGGTAGCCAAGCTGAAATCCAAGGTCCGGATTGAGGCGACACTGAATCAGAAAAAGGCCTGCCTGAATGCAAACTACGTAATCTGCACCATCCAGGTCGGTGGCTATAAACCCGGCACAATCATCGATTTTGAAATCCCGCGAAAGTTCGGTCTCCTACAGACCATCGGCGACACTCTTGGCGTGGGCGGGGTATTCCGTGCGTTACGAACCATTCCGGTGATCAACTCAATTGCACAAGATATCGCCACTGTCGGAGCAAAAGACTGTTTGTTGTTGAATTACACAAATCCCATGGCAATGAACTGCATGGCCGTAGCCAAGGCCGTTGGGATTCCACATGTCGGGCTTTGTCACTCAGTGCAGGGCACTTCACAACAACTCGCACGCTACGCAGGGATTCCGTACCCGGACACGACCTACCTGGTGGCAGGCATCAACCACATGGCCTTTTTTTTGAAGTTTGAATACCGCGGCCAGGATGCCTACCCTATTCTCTTTGACCTGCTGAATGATACAAAGTTTCAGCACGATAAAGTCAGGTTTGAAATGATGCGGCGAACCGGATATTTCGTAACCGAATCGAGTGAACACCAAAGCGAATACGTGCCATACTTTATACATCATGGAAAAGCCGTCATTGAACAATTTGATATACCGATCGACGAGTACCTTCGCCGTTGTGAAGCAATCATAAAGACCTGGAAAAAGGCGGAAGAAGATTTACTGGGGAAGGATGGCGGGATACAAATCAACCCTCCATCACATGAATACGGTTCCTTCATCATCAAGGCGCGGGAAACAAATCAGCCAACAGTGATTTACGGTAATGTTCCCAATACCGGTCTGATCACCAATCTGCCTGGAAATTGTTGTGTGGAAGTTCCCTGCCTGGTTGATAGCCAGGGGATTCAACCAACCTTCATTGGAGACCTGCCACCTCAGTTGGCTGCTCTTTGCCTAACAAATATTAATGTGCAGACATTGACAGTGGAAGCCGCCTTGACCAGGAAACGGGAACATATCTACCATGCTGTGATGATGGATCCGCACGCAGCCACTGTTCTGCCCTTGGATAAAATCTGGGCCATGTGCGATGAGATGATTGCAGAACACCAGAAAGTGGGCCTGCTTGCGGACTACTCCCCTGTGATGAAAGGCACCGGACGTGCCTATGCGGGAATAGCAGACCAGATTATCGCTTCTGTGGACTTTGCTTCTAAACCGAGCGAGGAGTCCAACCTGCTTGCCGTAAAAGTATCCGTAAAGAACCCAGGTGAAAAAACCGCCATCATTCCCCTCTTTCTCGAACCCGATATCGGCGGAGTTCTGGTCCGCAGTGTCTCATTAAAAATGAAGGTTCCTGCTGGTAAAACCCTCGTTGAAGAAGTGGTACTAAAGCGGCAGGGAGAAGAGAAAGCCTTTAAACTGATCCTCCGCTCCGGCAGGAAAGACGTTCTCAGCCGCTCACTCTGGGTGCCCGTTCGAAAGAAACTGGATCTCAGAAATGGGCCAACCCGCTTTGAAGTCGAACTCAATGGCTTTCCAGCGGTCGAGGGAACCCTTTCACGGGACATTGATCACCTCCGCTTGACTTTCCGCGTGCAGGATTCGAAAATTACCGTCGCTCCAGCCCAGCCTTGGATAGGTTCCGCTGTCGAATTATTCTTCGTCCGGGAAGGTTCCGGGGCACCCAAACAGATTTTTCTTGTGCCAAATCAGAACTCAAAAAAGCCGTTGGCTCTGGACGTAAAGCTTAACCCGATTCCAGCAATCAAAGTAAGTCAGAAAGTTGCCGGAACACATTATGATCTTGAGGCCCGGATTCCCTTGTCCTCAGTAGGACTGGTCAATGAAGATCCGTCTTTTCTTTTTGACGCCATTTTTGATTTGACCGCACTTGGCGACGCCCACAGCGGGGGTAGAGCTTCGTTGAATGGGAGATTTGACTCACACAACGTGACTGCACATTACAGTAGGGTTACAGGTTGACCACCGGGCTTTTTTCGGGAATAAAATAGGCGAAAATTCCTTTTTAAACCGAATACCCCCTTCCCAATGTTTTTCTTTTTTTTAGATACTAGATGAATGAACCCAAAAAACCTGAGGATTTCTGTGTTTAGAGCCATTACACCAATCCCTTCCATTCCAGTCCGATTTAATACGCTCCTTTGGGTTTTATTGGTTTCCCTGAGCCTCATATCTTGCGTAGGGAAAGATGCTGTTCATTCCCCCCAGATCTTAATCGACACAGGATGGAAGAATTACCAGTTGGGTGATTTTGACCTAGCGGTTGAAAATTTTCAGGAGGCAAACCGTCTAAGTAACGATTTGGACATCAAGGCAGAGGCACTTTTTGGAGAAGCCTCATGCTGGAATTACCGCAGACAAAATAGGAACACGGACAAAGCCCGGGAACTCTATGCCGAAATCCTTAAATTAACCCCGCTCCATCCACTAATCCCCTGGATTGAACTGGCTAAAGTACGTATTCAACACTTCGGAAAGATTGAACCTAAACTGGATTATGCTTCCCTGGCTGATAGCTATGCTGATGTTTACAAACGATACCCAAATCACCTGGCTGGACAGGAAGCCTTTGTAAACCAATACAATGTTCTCCTTTATGATGTATCTGATGATAAACAAATAGCCAGAACAGCCATACCCATACTTCAAGATTTTCTGACTAATCACCCTGAAACCCCTTTCCTACATTCGGTCTCTTCACAGCTCGCCTCCTGTTATGCTGCACTCAACAAAGATCAGGAAAGAGTTTTTTGGATGCTCCGCGCCTTGGAAAAGAGGGAATTGGACACGACTAATCCCAATGCCGACAATTCAACAAACTATTGGAACATTGCTTATACAGCAGAATTTGAAGTAGGCGATTTTAAGTTGGCCCGCGAATACTATCTTCGCCTGATCACTGCCTATCCGAGGGATCAGCGCATTTTCGAAGCAAAGACAGCTCTTCGCAGGATGGACGAAGTGGAGATCCTGGTCCGCGCGGGCCGTGACCCCTCAACACGGAAAGAGGGAAGATGAAAAAGTTTTATCAACTTTTCAAATCAAATCTGCCGTACTTGGTCATTTGCGGTGCCTTCATCTGGGCCTGCCTTGTTATTGCAACGAGGCACGCGCAGAAGACCGAACCCGGAATCATTGTCATCAGGATTGGACACTGGCAACTGGAAGGCGGGGTTCGCGATGGGATAAATAGTCTGGCAAGAGAATACGAAAAGCTTAATCCAAATGTCCGTATTTTACAGGAAGCAATCCCGGAATCAATCTGGAAGCAGTGGGTCAGCACTCAGTTGATGGGGGGCACAGCACCGGATCTTTTGGAAATAGGCAATATGGAAAGCAATTTGGTAACTGCTTTCTATCTGCGTTATTTCATACCCTTAACAAACTATGTAGGGCGACCCAACCCCTACAACAAGGGCACTTCCCTGGAGGGCGTTCCGCTGATCAACACCTTTAAGGATGGAATGAGGAGATCCTATGTAGAAGAGAATCAGGAGTACATGAATATTCCTCTTTCGATGGTGGGGGTAAGACTATTTTATAACAAAGACCTGTTAAAAAAATTGACGGGAAGAAGTGAGCCGCCTACGAATTACCGCGAATTCCTCAAGCTTTGCGAAAAAATCCAACAGCAAAAACATCCTTCCGGGAAGCCCTATATAGCAATAGCGAGTTCCGGCTGGCATTTTTCGCGCTGGGACGGTGCACTCTTCCGACCCATAACATATCCGGTAATAAGAAGTATTGATTTCAACAAAGATGGCCGCTTTTCAAAAGAGGAGATGTTTTACGGGGTAGTTACCGGGAGAATAAGCCTGGATAATCCATACTACCTTGCTTACTTCGACATGATACAGGAAGTTTCCGCATTCTTTCCCAATGGCTATACCGGATTAACACGTGATGAAGCTATATTTCCTTTCGCCCAGCAAAGAGTGGTTTTTATTCCTGCAGGCGTTTACGAAATCGTTGGTTTACAGCAGCAAGCTGCAGGAGTATTCGAAGTTGGTATCAGCAAATTTCCACAGGTGGACGAGAACGATCCTGTCTACGGAAAGATTTTTGAAGGTGAACCCTACGAGAACCAAGAGGGTGGGTTTCCTGTGGGAATAACACGCACCAGTCGACATCCAGAGATCGCAGCCGACTTCCTTCTTTTTTTAGTCAGTCAGAAAGGAAATGAAGCCCTCAACCGCCATTTCGGCTGGATTCCTATTATTGAAGGAGCCGGAGCGACACCCGAAATCGCCTTGTTCCAACCCAACCTGGAAGGCGTTTTTCCGGCCTTTGACGCCACACTCGGAGGAGAAACAACGATTAAATGGCAACAGCTTATCTCCTTGTATCAAGTCAATCAGATTACTAAAGAAGACCTGATCAAGGATTTCGACGCTTTCTACAGAACGAAAGGTCGTGAAGATTTCGATGAACTGATCCGCAACCGCTACCGCGGTATCCAGCGCGATGAGCAGATTGCCAGAGGCTTGATGATTAGAGCAATGGCTCTGGAAGATAAGCCGGAAGCACTTGGGTTTTGGATCAAATACCGGACAATGATCAATGGCCGGATTATGGGATTAGACTCGCAAAATCGTCGACTGATTAAAGCGGTAGAGGCCGGACAACAGGAAGGGCAGGTTGATCTCAGTGAATATTCAGCCCAAGCCGTCGCACGTATCAAAGAAGCCAATGCAAAAGGCCCAAATAATCAAAAACCATGATGCAAAAAAAAATCCCCTGGAGGCAAGTTTCCTATCATTGGGAAATCTATCTTCTAATCATACCAACTTTGATCCTGGTGGCTCTCTTTCAGTATTATCCTGCGGCCAGCGGCATTTACCACAGCCTATTCCGTTGGAATGGGGCTGACGTATCTGAGTGGGTGGGATTGAAGAACTACAGCGACATGTTGGTTTCACCCGAGTTTTGGTCTTCGTTTAATGTAGCTTTTACTTTGGGCCTTTGGAATATAGCCAAGATGATCCCGGCCATAGCCGTCGCTGTCTGGATACATCGCTGCCGCAGTGAACGGGCCCAATATCTTTACCGCTTATTATTTATTGCACCCATGGTTGTGCCCCCCTTGGTGATGGCATTGCTGTGGCGCACCTTCTTTTTTGAAGCGAATTCAGGATATCTGAACCAATTCCTGGATACCTCCGGACTGACAAATATTTTAATTCATATGGATCGATGGTTTGGCTGGGGAGGGATTTTTACCGAAGGTAAGATGCCTGCCTGGCTTGGTGATCCAAGACTTATCCTTATTGCCTGTGTCGTATGGGGTTTCCCCTGGATTGGCTCCTTTGCTGTCTTGATTCATCTCGCGAAGCTCCAAAATATTCCAAAAGAAATCTACGAAGCGGCCGATATAGACGGAATCTCGTTTTGGAGCAAATTCACCAAGATCGAACTCCCGCTTATGATGGGCTCAATTTATCTGATGTTGGTTTTTGTCATTATTGGGACTATTAAAGATGCGGGTATGATCCTTGCTTTGGCGGGTCTGGATGGCGGTCCCGGCGGCGTCGTTACAGTCCCGGCCCTTTTCATGTTGCGTAAAGCGTTTGTCAGCCAGGAAATGGGCGCCGCCTGTGCCATTGGAATAATTCTGACGCTGGTCGTGGTTGCTCTACAAAAATTAAGTACCCTGGTTATGGATTGGGAGACCCTGCCGCTTTGGTTCCAGAAGATTGCCCGTTATTTGGTTCTCGGATTGGGTTTCATGCTCTATGCCGTTTTTTCATGGAAATTTCTTGGGGTAGTTCTGATTCTGCTTTCTTTTCCATGGAAATATTTCTTCCTCCTGGCTTCATCAGTCTACGTCAGGCTGGTGGCCCAAAAGTCCGAACCTGTCTCTGACATAAAAAAACTCCACGGGTCTTATTCCGAAGAATCGCCGTTGCGCGAGAAGAGCCTGCGCCTTTTCAAACATGCAGGAATCTGGTTCGTGCTGGCCTTTTCCTTTGTTCCATTCTATCTCATGATCGTGGTAAGCTTGAAAACAAACACGCAGTTTTATAATGCCCCTGCCCAATTTTCTGCGCCCTTTCAATGGGAAAACTGGGTGCAGGCCTGGGACTTGATCCGACCCAGCATTGCAAACAGTCTCTACATCTCAACTCTTGGCACACTTTTCACCATGATACTGGGGCTCTGCGGGGCTTATTTTTTCGCCCGTCAGCGCATGCCGCTCTCTACTTTTTTATGGAATGCCATCCTCATTCTGATGATGATGCCTGCCATAGCGAATCTTGTTCCACTGTTCCGCTTGTTATCCGATTTAAATCTAATCAACACTCTGAGCGCTCTCATTCTGGTCGGCACTTCCGGCGGCCAAATCATTGCCATTTTTGTTTTGCGCAATTTTGTTTCTGAGATCCCGATGGATTTATTCGAGGCAGCAGAGATTGACGGGGCCAACCATTTCCAGCAAATTTATACCATTGTACTGCCCTTGTGTGGCCCGGTTTTGGGGACGGTCGGGGTTATGCATTTTATATCTGAGTGGAACGAATTCGTTTTACCACTCATCATCCTCCGGGATGCCGATACACTCCCCGTTATGGTTCAGTTACAACGATTGTCAGGAGAATACATCAAGTTCTTCGGCCCATTGATGGCAGGCTATGCCTTGGCGAGTATTCCCGTCATTATTCTTTTCGCCTTTTCTATGAAGCTGTTCGTTAGAGGTATGACAGAAGGTGCAGTTAAAGGGTAAACTTGTCATATACTAATAGATCCGAGGCCGACTGGGATTATCCCATGAATAGTTGAAAGGAGTTTGATGGTTTTTACCCACTGGTTTGGTTTGGCAGCACAACAATGATAGCCAGGACGAGATATTTGCTGATTGTTTCCTGACTTAATTTCATTCAGACCAAAGACCTGGCGGGGGAACAGCTAGGCGAAGCGGGCCGGAGCTTTGGCCGGTTTATTTTTTAACATACAGGCACGAAGTCGGCAGACGCAACGATCTGTCTGGTCTGACTTGAATTTAATAGAGGCGTCACCTCCAAAGACCATCCTTTTCCACTCAAGGCAGAGGCCATCTCCCGATCCGGACACTTTATTCAGAACCAGTAATTGAAGCTTTCCGCGCGCGCGCGCTGCCACGTAACGTTCGGATCAATGTAAGAGGTTTTTTCCTATTTGTATTTCGCGCCTATCCTCAGCGGACACGATGCCGGGAGCGACGCCGACTTTCGTTTGCCGGGCTATTATATTTTGGTAGCCGATAGCCATTGAGGAGTCGAACCAGGTCAAATTTCTGCTGCTATTCATCAGATCATAAGCTAGGGCTGAAAAAGTATAAAATTTGGCCTCAGCGGCAGATTGTATAGAACAAATTTTTCCGATTTGTTACATGTTAAGGTGAGCCGAATTTTATCAGATTCATACAGAAATAACTTGTTCATAAAGAGTTTTGAACTTCAGGTTTTTTTAGGGATTCGGCGAAGATAACTCTTCCCAAATTTTATCATTTCTTCGTCTATTAAAGTTAAAATATAATGCCAGGCTGTCTGTAAAAAGTTTCGTTTCGCCTGGAAACTATTTAGGAGGGCTCTTTCAATTATTTTATTTTTTTGGAAGTGCCACAAAAATGAGCTGGATCACCACCTTGAATCGGCTTAAATCTATAATCTGCCATGCTCTCACAACACCATTTGCCCCAACTTATTCCGAACCGTGTCAATGCCTCCGTCAACCGTCTGCAGGGCTCCATCTGGACTGATGTCCAGGTTTTGAAAGTCGAAGCATCGGAAAACCGGGCCGAACAGTTCCCGCTCCGGGAAGGCATGAAACTCCGCCTCAAGCCCGTGGAAAATAATTCTTTCTGGGGAAAACTTTTTGACCAGCGCTGGTGCCGTGTTGTTTTTCCAAAGCCTGCCGATAAAAACACCTGGCTGAACTGGAAAGACCAGGGCGAAGCCACTCTTTATATCAAAGGCCAAGCCTATTTCGGTTTTAATGTAGCCCACCGCCATTGCCGTATTCCTGTAGGCACCAAAGAAATCTGGCTCCAATCCAGCTGTATTCAAAGCGCCATCTGGCACCTCGAGGCCAATGGGATGGACGCAGGTGGAAGTTATTTCGAAGGTGCCTTTCTCTGCCGCCGCAATGACGATGCCTGGGAAGCCTACCACGACCTGAAATGCCTACTGGATCTGGCCCTCGACCAGCGCAATCGCGAAAATCCCCAGGTTCCAACCACTCTGGGAGCTTTCGGCCTGCAACCTCTCGTCGATAAATTCAGCCCTTCCTACCGGCGAATGCTTCGCCTGATGGATGATGCCGTCAACGTTCTCGAACTGAAGGGTGTGCCCGCATTCCGTAAAAGCATGGCCGCGGCCTATGGTGAACTGCGCTCGGAAAAAACTTTTATCCATTGCGTTCTTAGTGGTCACGCCCACCTTGACCTGGTCTGGATCTGGCCCGAACGCATGGGCGAACTCAAAGCCGTCAACATCTTCGCCACAGCCGACCGCCTGATGGATGAATACCCCGAATTCCGCTTTGCTTACAGCCAGCCGGCCAGTTACGAAGCGGTCAAGCGCCGCGAGCCCGGCCTGTACCAGAAAGTTCTGAACCGCATCCGTTCAAAAAAATGGCAGGCCACTGGCGCTATGTATGTCGAATCCGACACCATCTTTGCCTGCGGCGAAGCCCTTGCCCGCAGTTTCATGCTGGGCCAGAAAGGCTTTACCTCCATCAATGGCAAGCCCTCCAGGCTGACCTGGCTGCCCGATGTGTTCGGTTATTCAGCCTGTCTGCCCCAGATCATGAAGCAGACTGGTGTGGAATATTTCTTCACCACCAAGATGACCTGGAACGCCATCAACCGTTTCCCCCACAGCAGCTTCATCTGGAGAGGCAACGACGGATCGGAAGTGGTTTCCCACGTCACTCAGGAATCAGGCTACGTCACCCACATGACCGTGGACAACGTCAAAGCGCCCATGAACGCCTACCAACAGGCTGATATCCATGCGGAATATCTTCTACCCACAGGCTACGGCGACGGAGGAGGAGGAGCCACCTCCGACATGATCGAGCGAGCGCGCAGGCTTGATTCTTTGCCCGGTATGCCCTCCATGAGCTGGGACCATCCCGAAGCCTTTTTCGAGAGACTGGCCAAACTGCGTGACCGCCTGCCGGTGCACCAGGGCGAATGTTACCTTGAATACCATCGCGGCACTTTCACTACCCACGGAAACCTGAAAGCCGCGTTCCGGGGTCTGGAACGCGCCCTACAGGTGGCCGAAGCAGCTTCTGTTGTCACCGGAAAACGCTGGGACATGGAACATGCCTGGAAACGCCTGGTGTTTGCCCAGTTCCACGATTACATTCCAGGCAGTTCTGTCTGGGACGTTTATCTTGAAGGCCTGCCTGAACTTGACGCTGAAGCCGAAGCCCAGCTAGAACTCGCCGGAAGGGCGCTATCGAACGGGAAGCCCGTTGCCTCTCTCTTCAATTCCCATGCCCATCCGGTGAAGAAGTGGGTCAAGAACCCTGCCACAGGTAAAAAAGTTTACGTGTCGTTGCCCGCTCTCAGTGGAACTCCAGTGGACACCGCTGTTGTGGAGCAGCCGGAGGCCGTTGAAGTCAAAGGCTCTTTTGTCTCCAATGGATCAACCTCTTTCCGTCTTAACGCAGCCGGCTATGTCGAATCATTGAAACTCGATGGCGACGCCATTCCTTTGAAAGCTTCGGGTGGATTGGGCCAATTGGTTTCCTATCCGGACCGGGCCGCCAACTTTGATGCCTGGGATATTGATCGCCATGTTTTGTCCATGGGTGAGGTTGCGAAGGACAAGCCTGTCATCGCACCCATCCGGGAAGGAAAACATCGTGCTGGGTTTTCAGTGACACGTCAGATCGGAAAGAAAAGTTCCGCCACGGTCTCGTATATTCTGGAAGCCGGAAGCCCACTCCTTCACATCACGGTGGATCTCGACTGGCAGGAGCCTGAGCATCTGCTTAAAATGCTTATTCCGACCCGTTATGCCGGCGTCAATGCACGCTTTGGTATTCCTTACGGAAGCGTGCTCAGACCCCAGGTTTCCAGCGGTATGTTGGCCGAAGCCATGTGGGAAGTTCCCTTCAGCCGCCACCTCGAAGTGTTTGACGAAGGTGAGCGCGAAGGTTTGTTCCTCGTGACTGAAGCCAAATATGGCGCCTGTGTCCGTGACGGGGAAATTGGTTTGAGCCTGGTTCGCAGTCCGCGGGTGACAGGCCTGGACGGACACGGCCATGCCTGGCCGAAACATCTGACCCGCCTTAAAATTCCTTCCGAATTCAGCGACATCGGAAAGCATCACATACGTCTGGCCCTGGGCCGTTACGACATTGAGCTTCCCCGTGAAAAGCAGCCTGCTGCAGTTGCGGAAACATTGTTTACCGCTCCTGTGCCCTACCAGGGAAAGGCTCTTCCCTCAGCCCTGCAGTCGATGGACGGCGGCGAGACGCTTTTGCCTGCCTGGACGATGCCATTGGACGGAACGTCCTGGGTGCTGCGTTGCAATGAAGTATCGGGCCGCCGCGGCACCACGAAAATCAAGGCCGCTGCGGGCTGGAAAGTCGTCGCTTCCGATATTCATGGAAAAGCGCTGGGCAAAGCCGCGCCTGCAGTGACTGTCGGCTTTACCCCCTATCAGCTTCTGAGCTTCCGTTTCATCAAACAGAAATAAATTGTTGCATTTGACTATCAGATTGAGCGCGACTTGCAGGATGCCGCAGTTCAACCGTGCAAACCACGGAAAATCGCAACATTGGTGGATTTCAATTTTTGAAGGATCAGGTTTTTAAAATGTGCTGGTTTGGGGACTGTTAGTAAATGAAAGGTGTGCTGTTTGCCCCAGAAGGACTCCAACCTGTGTTGGAAGCCTGCTTCACACCAGCAGCAATTCTTTTTTTTGGCTAACAGGCATTAGAACAGCACAACGAACCGTTTAAGGATTATTACCACTCTTTGTAATGCTCCTTAACCTTGTCCGGAGAATGAAAAGAGGCGTCGTCCTCAGACACGGGAATTCAAATCCTGGCCACCCTGACCATACGAAGCTCCGGGGCCGTGTTTGCGTTTAAAGTGCTTGTCGAGCAGGTGTTGCGGAATGGGAGACAGCGCGGGGTTGAGCAATAAAGCCTTGTGGGCCATTTCAGCGATGACTTCCAACGCATGGGCCGTTTCAACCGCTTTGGCTCCACTTGAACCCCAGGTGAAAGGACCATGGCTGCAGACCAGGACACCGGGAACTTCATCGGGATTCAGACCTTTGAAACGTTCAACAATAACATTACCGGTTTCCAGTTCATAGGCTGTGCGGACTTCCCCTTCCGTCATGGGGCGGGTCACGGGGACTTCCCCGTAAAAATAATCGGCATGGGTGGTCCCGAAACAAGGTATGCCTTTCCCCGCCTGGGCAAAAGCCACGGCATGGCGCGAGTGGGTGTGAACAACGGCGCGGATGTTTCCAAAGGCCTGATAGAGCCGCCGATGCGTTTCGGTGTCGGAAGAGGGATTGTAGGTTCCATCCACTTTTTTGCCATCGAGATCCACGATGACCATGTCTTCCGGCTTGAGAAGGGGATAATCGACTCCACTGGGTTTGATGGCAAATAGACCCTTCGCCCGGTCCAGGCAGCTGACATTGCCAAAGGTGATATCAACCAGCTTGAGACCCGGAAGCGATTTGTTCGCTTCGCAACACTCTTCCCGTATGTCGCGGAAATTCATGTTGTTCCAAGTCCCGGGATCAAATGATAGTAGAGCTCGTTGGTCCGCAGATCCTGTCGGAAATCGCGGATCGTGGTATCCCCGTCGATCACGGCGAGTTCAACCCCGGCCATGTCGGCCAGGTTCTCGATATGCTCCGTGGTGACGGAATAGCTGAAGCCGGTATGATGAGCACCACCGGCGTAGATCCAGGCCGCACAGGCCGTCTTGAAGTCCGGCTGGCATTCCCATAGTGCGCGGGCCACAGGTAGTTTGGGCAATGGCCTGGGGGGGGTGACCACCGTTACTTCATTGACGAGGAATCGGAAGCGGTTGCCCAGATCAATGAGCGAGGCATTGATCGCGTTGCCGGGAGCTGCGGTGAAAACAGAGCGCACCGGGTCGTCCTTTCCGCCAATTCCCAAAGGGTGGATTTCAATCGAAGGTTTTCCACCCGCAATGGATTCACAGATCTCCAGCATGTGGGCACCCAGAACCTGATGCTTTTTGGGGGCCAGATGGTAGGTGTAATCCTCCATGAAGGAAACACCACCGGGCAGATCCAGGGCGATGACCTTCATGGCCCTGACGAGAGCACTGGTCTTCCAGTCCCCCTCCCCTGCAAAACCATAACCGTCCGCCATGAGCCGCTGGGCGGCCAGGCCGGGCAGCTGTTTGAGACCATGCAGGTCTTCAAAGGTGTCCGTAAAACCTTTGAACCCGCCGTTTTCCAGAAAGGCACGCAGACCAAGTTCAATACGGGCGGCATCGCGAAGCGAAGCGTGGCGATTCTGGCCTTTGCGCAGGGCTTTAACCACATTGTACTGATGTTCATATTCCGCACAAAGCCGTGTCACTGCCGTATCACTGACCGCATTGACCAGGTTGACCACGTCGCCCACCCCATGGGTGTTGACGGAAAAGCCGAACTTGATTTCAGCCGAAACCTTGTCGCCTTCAGTCACCGCCACCTGGCGCATGTTGTCACCGATGCGGACAAACCTGCCGCCCTGCCAGTCGTGCCAGGCACGGGCGGAACGCATCCAGGCACCGATACGGTCCTGCACTTCACTATCAGACCAATGACCGACGACAACCTTGCGGTTGAGCCTCAGGCGGGTATGGAGAAATCCCGCCTCGCGGTCGCCGTGGGCTGCCTGGTTCAGGTTCATGAAATCCATGTCGATCTTGTCCCATGGCAGTTCGCGGTTGAACTGGGTGTGGAGATGCAGGAAAGGTTTCCTCAACTGGGTAAGGCCTCCGATCCACATCTTGGAGGGCGAGAAGGTGTGCATCCAGAGAATGAGGCCGGCGCATTCGGGAACGTGGTTGGCATCAAGGCAAAGCTGGCGGATTTCTTCCGGTGTTTTCAGCACGGGCTTAAAAACGAGCCTGAGGGGGACGCGCTTGGAAACATCCAGTGCCTTGACGATTTTTTGCGAATGGGCCGCCACCTGCTTGAGCGTTTCAGGGCCGTAAAGGTGTTGGCTACCGGTCACAAACCAGATTTCGGAGCTGGAGATATTTTTCATAAATGGATTCAGCGGTTGGTTTCTTCCTTGATGCTGATGAGCTCTTTCATCAGGTGCGAGAGGTCAGCCTGACGGTTCACGCCACCGAAGGCATCATGGATCTGGAGGTAAAGGGCGTAAAGCCTGTCATAAACCAGCTTGTTTCCGGCAATGGGTTTGTAGGTCTTACGCTTGAGCGAGGTCATTCTACGTTGGGCACTGGAAAAGTCTGGGTGCACTCCCGCCAGCACCGCAGCGGAAACAGCCGAGCCAAGGGCGCAGGCCTGGCTGGACCCAGCCACTCGCATTTCGCAGCCGGTGACGTCCGCATAAATCTGCATGAGGAGCACGTTTTTTTCCGCAATGCCTCCCGCACAGACAATCCGGTCGATGGGCACCCCGTATTCCCGGATGCGTTCGATGATGGCCCTTGCTCCGAAAGCCGTGCCCTCAATGAGGGCCCGGTAGATTTCAATACGGGTTGTGTAAAGCGTCTGACCCAGCAATAGACCTGTAAGGAGCTGATCCACGAGGATGGTGCGGTTGCCATTGTTCCAATCAAGTGCCAACAATCCGGACTGCCCGGGCTTCAACCCTGCCGCCTCCTCTGAAAGTCTGGCATGCAAGTTGACATCGCCCCGGCAAACACCCTCGACCCACCATTTAAAAATATCCCCCACGGCCGACTGGCCCGCTTCGATGCCGTAATAGCCCGGCAGGATTGCCCCCTTGACGATTCCGCAGATGCCAGGGATATCCGGAACCTGTTTTTCGGCAGAAACGACAGCGCAATCACAAGTGGATGTTCCGATGACTTTAACCAAAGTCCCTTCCTGAATACCGGAACCGATCGCTCCGTAGTGCACGTCCATCTCACCGATGGCTATGGGGATGCCTTCCGGAAGCCCCAGTTTACCGGCCCACAGGGGACAAAGGGCTCCCGCTGCATGGGAGGCGTCATACGCCTTTTCATACAGACGGTCGCGCAGGGCGGCCAGCCTCGGATCAAGAAGCGTTAGGAATTCCTTGTCAGGCAGTCCTCCCCATTCTTCCGCATAGAGTGCCTTGTGCCCTGCACAGCAGACCCCGCGCCGGATTTTCAGCGGATCGTCCACACCAGCCAGAACGGCAGGAATGAAATCCGCCAACTCCACCCAACTGTGTGCCGCATCAAAAACCTTCGGGGCAGTGCGCAGGCAGTGAAGAATCTTGGCCCAGAACCATTCGGAGGAATAGGTATTGCCACATTTGGCGAGGTAATGAGGACGCTGAAGTGCTGCAAGGCGGGTGATCTCCGCTGCTTCGCGGTGTGAGGTATGGTCTTTCCACAACCAACACTGCGCCGCAAGATTTTTTTTCCATTTGGCATCGAGCCCCAGAGGACGGTTGTCTTTGTCCACGGGAATGGGACTGGAGCCGGTTGTATCCACCCCGATACCGACAACTTTTTTCGCATCAAAGCCCCGAACCTTTTTCGCCGCTTTCAAGGCCCCGCGGACACTTTTTTCCAAACCAAAGAGATAGTCCCCAGGCTGTTGGCGGGCCAGGTGATGATTTTTCGGATCAAGCAGGACACCTTGTGTTCCTCCGGGATAATCCACCACACAAACGCCCAGTTCGGATCCGTTTTTGCAATCCACCACCAGGGCGCGAACCGAGTTGGTGCCATAATCAATACCCAAAGTGTAAGCAGCCATGGAAAAAGTTCCTGCCCATATTTCTAGCGTTAAGAAAAAGCTCGTAAAGATTCATTTTACTTTACAGTAATGTCAGGTGCGCCAAGGAAAGCCGACCATGACCGACATCGCCCGCCAGGCCCGTGTATCCAAGAACACGGTTTCCCTGGCACTGCGCCACGATCCGCAGATCCCGGCTGGCACGCGTCGGCGTATCGCGCAGATCGCCCGCAAACTCGGCTATCAAAAAAATCCGACTGTAGCCCACCTTATGGCCCAGTTGCGTGTCAGCCGCTCTCCTGCCTCCCAGCCTCTCCTCGCGCTGGTCAACGCCAACCTCGACCGGGAAGCTTTTCTCCGCCACCCCACCATTCCGGTATATGTCGAAGGCTGCCGACGCCGCGCACATGAACTGGGCTATCTTCTGGACGAGTTCTGGTTGCACGAGCCGGAATTAAACGGCGGGCGCTTCAATAAAATCATCCGGGCCCGCAACATCCGGGGCCTGGTCATCGTTGGATTGATGAATGAGAACCGTCTTCCCGCACGCTTTCTTCCCACGTGGCAAAGCCACCCCTGTGTGGTGACCGGTGTCCGCACACGGGATCCGGCACTGTCCTTTGCCTGCACGGACCACCACATTCTCACGATTAAGGCCTTTGAGCAGGCCCTGCACTTGGGATATAAACGGCCTGCCCTTGTGCTCGACAAGGAAATCGACCAACTGGTGGATGGCCGTTTCACTGCCGGAATGTTGATTGCGCAGCAGCAAATACCGGCATCCCGCCGTGCCACTCCCTTCTACTTTGTCAATCAGGCCAAGCGAAACCCGGATCTTTTCCACCGTTGGTTTGCAAAAGAGAAACCTGATCTGATCCTGACTCTTTACCACAATGTGCAGGAGTGGCTGCGAGAAGCAGGCTATAAGGCAGGCAAAGACATCGGGCTTATCCAATTGGACCGGCGTCACGGGCGGCCTGAATGGTCCGGAATGGACCAGCACAGTGACATTATCGGCGCTTCAGCCGTGGAAATGCTCATCGGCATGATCCATAACAACGAAAGCGGCATCCCGTCTTATCCACGGGCCACCCTGATCGGCAGCACCTGGGTGGAAGGAAAAACAACCTTGAAATCCGCGCCTTTTTGAAACGGCAGGAAACGCGCTCTGGGTCTGGCCTGCAAGGTTAATGCATCACTGCATGAGAGAGGATTATTTCGGCTTTGCCGAAATGTTACAGGCTGAACTTCGTTCTTTGCATAAAGTCGCTTCGCGACACGCAAACGAACCCAAGGGTTCTCGTCTTTGTTAAACTCCCGCTATCGCGGGGACGCATTTAAGAAAATGCGCTCTGGGTCTTGCCTGCAAGACTATTGCATCACTGTATGAGAGAGGATTTTTTCAGCTTTGCTGAAAAGTTGCGGGCTGAACTTCGTTCTTTGCATAAAGTC
>Ga0209490_10002630_pt1 | contig 16937 bp, 13 predicted proteins | sample MAT06_FD_187209 | JGI IMG/M metagenome (GOLD analysis project Ga0209490, IMG submission 187209) | Freshwater microbial communities from Lake Fryxell liftoff mats and glacier meltwater in Antarctica - MAT-06 (SPAdes) (version 2) | ecosystem: Environmental > Aquatic > Freshwater > Ice > Liftoff...
TCCCGAAATACAGCCGTTAACGTCCGCAGTGCCACAATAGCAACTTTCACCGCTTGAGTTGCTACCAGCCGCACATTGCGTTCGCCGTGCGCATTGGATCATGTCGTCGCAGAGCTTGCTCTTCAGTATGCCCATGGCGGGCCCTTTGGCGGCCGCGCCAACCGCCGCGGAACAGGCGTCGACGCGATCCTGACAGTTCACCTTTTCGCACGCGACGCATGCTTCCTGCCGACAAGTTGACGAACAGCCGTCTCCGTTCGTCGTGTTCGAGTCATCACATTCCTCGGCATCTTCTTTGCTACCATTACCGCATACAGAACTCGGCGAACCGCCACCCACGCCAGAGCTCGCGTTCCGTCCGCCTGTCAATGTCGGGGAAATACCACCGGTTGCCGCGCCGCCACTTGCTGAGGAGGCACCCCCCACGCCAACCATTCCGCCGCTCTCTCCGATACCGCTAGCGCCGCCTTCATTGGGCGAGCCAGCATTGGGAGCGCCCGCAGTACCAACAGCAGCTTGAACGCCACCGCTCTTCCCTTGATTACCAACACCGGTGAGTTCCCCAGCCGCCCCAGCTTCGCCCGGCCGCTCGCGATAAATGACGCGCACCGATTGCGGGCTCCGTTGGCTCTCTTCCGAGCAATTCACGGCCAAGACCGCCACCCCGGCAAGAACTAAAACAATTCGCCATCTCAGCATAAAAATCCTGCGTCTACGCCCCATCGCAATAGACCAGAGTGCCTCACGCGTGTTGTGGCCAAAAGAAGAAGATTTGAAGGCGGAAAGGTGACTCTATTAAAGAACATGGGTTGAGTGATCAGTACCCTTACAAGGGCAAACCGTGGCCAGGCACGAGCAGACGGGAAACATACTCGTCAAAGTCGAAGCCTTCGCTGTGCTCCTTCGTGTGACACCCTAGGCAGACGGTGGGCGAAACTTTCCTCTTGATGAATCGAAGCGGCGGGCGCGCATCGGTGATGTGAGCACTGCCTGGACCGTGGCAGCTCTCACAGCCAACATCTTTCAATCCCTCGACGTGCGTCACAGTCGAGCCTCCAGGTTTCTCGTAGCCCGTGACGTGGCAGCCCACGCAATCCAGGTGGAATTCCTTCTCTTGATCGACGAGCGATTGGTACGCGTGCCCATGCGGTGTGCGATTCCACCACAGGTATGCAGCCGTGTGACAGGAAGCGCAGGGGCGCGAGCCCACGTACCCATCGTCCTTGGGATTTGCCGGCAGTGGCAGTTTCGCTGCGAAACGCTGCTGATTTGAAGAGTTAATCTGATGGGCATATTGATCTAGAAGCCGGCGTGTTTCGGACTCTTCTGGGGCATTTCTTCGCAGTTCCTCGGCGCGTACGCGGATCCGATGGGGTGAACCCAACCAGACATCCACGCCCAAGAGTCGTTCGGATTTCTCTCCGGCACTCAGGACCTTTGAGTCGCCCTCATTCGGCGAGGTGGGGGTGGGGGTGCCGCCACCGCGAACCACTAGGTCTAAGCCCCCAAGTTGAGCAAAGTCTCTGGCCGATTTTGTGGGTCCCGTGAGGAGGCCAACTAGAACTTGAGCCCCGTTGCGACGCAGTCCTTTTGCAGCATCAGCAGCAGCCGCGAGCGCATTGGCAGGAATCATGGGAGCGTCCGTGGCGGTCGGATCAGCAAGTGTCACACCAATCAGGCCGATTTTGATGCCTCCAATCGACAATTGGGTGGTGGCGGGCAGTGTTCGATTCGGTGCACGCTCAAAATCAGCTGCTGATCTTTGAGCCTTATCCGATTCGGCAAATTCAACGCCGGCTGCGAGCAGGGTGACGTGGGCTTTGCCTGCAAGCTCACGCACCAGTTCCTGTCCTTGTCCGAGATCGGCCAGTCCGGGGTTCGCTACGGCGAGCGGCAGACGTGCAAGAATGTTCGCCAGCGCGTGGGCACGCGCAATATCCGGCTCCTGCCCAGAGTCGAAAAAAAGATTGCCCGCCGAGACGACCAGCGTCGGAACTCGGTCAGCCTGACCACGGCGAACGGCCGCAGCCAGGCGCGCCATGCCACCAAGTGAACGCTCTGTGCAGCCACAGGGTTCGAGCGTGCCTCGTAGATCAGTGAAAACGAGCAAGCGAAAACTTGGAGTGCTCAGCGCCTGAGCGGACACGTTCTGTTTGGCAACAGCCTTTTCTTTCTGGCAACCGAACAAGCCCCAAAGGAGAGCGACCAAAAGGGAGCACCGAACGAGAGCGCAACGACGCGCGCGCCACCCCGCTCTTTTCACTTCGCCTCGGGTTGACTGCCTGGAAAACACTCCGCTCGACAATGATCGGCAGCGCACCGAACTCGTCGGAAAGCCGCACCGAGCGCGAATTCCTGCTTCCCCCAGCGTTGCCCCACGGTCATCGGAGATGTGGACTCGGCGGCAGCTTCGATGACATCCCTGCAGGGCCCGTTTGCCGTGGCCTGAGTGATGCATTTTTGGACGTCGTCGTTGCCACAATAGCATTCGTAACCGACACCGCGCGCCCCAGGCGCACATCCCGTCTTTCGAACGCACGCCAGGACTTGCTCACACAAGCTGGCTCGAGATTGAAGACCTTTGCTCGGTCCGTCCTCCGCGTTACCGGACAGGGCAGAACACCCGCCGCGTTCGTTGACACAGGCCTTGGCCTCGCAGGCTGCACAACTGTCGGAGACTCCGGGCTCGGAAGGAGCACTAGGAGAAACACCATGACGAAGGTGGCCTGATGCAGAGGCTGCAGGGTTAGTACTTGCGGCTTCCCTGGCGGTTCCGTCTGGGGAAAGGATCAGCCAAATCCCTAGACCAAAGAGGCCAACCACACCGGCTAAAGCTATTGGAGAGAAGCGTCGCGAACTCATGACCCCGCGAAGCTAGCGCGCATCGTTTGGCGATCTGGTGAACAGTGCAAGGCGTTCCTGTTACGCGTCGCTCCACCGCTCCATCGTGCTCGACGTTGGACAACGCACAAAAAGGCTCTGGCGCCGACACTTTCGTGCCGACGCCAGGTACCCAGGGGGCAGGCCTTGGACCTGCTCAACCTTCCTTCTTTATTATTGCAGACTCGAGCTTACTGCAGACCGCACGCAGTGTTGCAGTTCTGGAGCGAGCAACGGATGCGCTGACCACCGAAGCCAACCGCAAACGCGGGGTTCACCCAACGCTGACCAACGGTGAGACCGCTGACGCTTTCCGCAGCTGCTTCGGACTGGCTCTTACACTGGCCGTTAGCAGCGCCCGAGATACAACCCGTCACGTCGGCCGTACCACAGTAGCAGTTTTCACCAGAAGCCAGGCTGCCCTTGGCACACTTGGTGGTCTCTGAGCAGTCGATGAGGGCCTTACAAAGGGTCGACTTCGGCTGACCAATTGCGGGTCCGGCTGCTGCATTGCCGATAGCGGCATTGCAAGCATCGAGAGGAGCTTGGCAGCTTGTCGCCAGGCAGGTCTTGCAGACGTCTGGGGTGTTGACGCAGGTGTTCTCGCAGCCGTCGCCGTTGACTTGGTTGCCGTCGTCGCACTCTTCAGTGCCTTGCTTGATGCCGTTGCCGCAAACGACGCCGATGCTCTTGCAAGCGCTGTCGCAGGTCACGCCGTTCGGGGGATCGCACTGTTCGTTGGCATCAACGCGATTGTTGCCACAACGCTCAGTGAGACAGGTGCTGCTGCAGCCGTCGCCCGAGACCTTGTTGCCGTCGTCGCACTCTTCGGTGCCTTCTTTACGGCCATCGCTGCAGAAGATTTCGCGTTGGCAGATGCTGGAGCAACCATCGCCATTGGTGGTGTTACCATCGTCACACTGCTCACCAAGGGTAATGATCGAGTTGCCACAAATGCCGGTCGGGAGGCAGATGACGTCAACGCTGGCTGTGTCGTTACAATTGGGGTTGCCGTCGGTCACGGTAACCGTGAGCTTCTGGTTCCCTGGAACGCTGCAATTGTAGGTGGTGCTCGCTGCCGAAGCGCTCACGAAGGTGCCACCAGTGGCGCTCCAAGCGGTCGTCGGCGTGGTGCCGTCGAGGTCGCTTGCGCTGGACGAAACGCTGATGGTTCCGCCCGTAAGTACCTGGAGTGGGAAGACCACAAGCGAGTTAGCGGTTGGGCAGTTGTTGAACGTGCCACCCACCTGCACGCCACCGGTCGTCTTCGGTCCACGGCACTGCAGAGCAATGCTGACGGACGTGGTCTGACCTGCAACGACGGTGAAAGGAGCCGAACCGGCGCAATCCGTCTTTCCATCAACCGACTTAGCGGTGAGGGAGATGTTGTACCCAGCGCCAGCCGGGAGCCCACCGATCACGGCCGAGACCGTGGAACCGAGGTTCGCGACTGGGATTTTGTTGGTGATCGGGGTGATGCCATTGCCAGTCACCGTGAAGGTAACCTCGTTGACGTCCACACCCGGAGCGATCGTTAGATTGAGACCGACGTCGCCGATGCTGCCGTCAGCGACTGTGTCGCTGCTGGTTGAACATCCAACGACAGCCGCGCTGGCACAAATGCTGGCCAACGCAAGTACTGTAGCTTTTGCAAATGAGAATTTAGTCACGATGAATGACCTCCGGTATTGAGTTCTAAACGCTGCCCACAATCGGCAGCCGCACTCGTATACTCGAAACTTAACAGTGCGGATGTTACAATTACGGGGTCCATGCACGACGTATGAGAGACGATTTGCAGCCAAAAATCGCTGGAACGTCACACACGCCTCTTCTTGGACGACGCATACCAAACGCATTAAACGCGCAAGTTGAATGGGCAGACAATTGGCACTCATCACGCACGGAAACCATACGAACTAATCGCACGCCTTGCCGCTTAGGGTGATGGGTTTGGCCGAACGCCCTGCTGTCAGGGAGCCACGCAGGTAACAGGCACGGTGAACACGTCGTCACAGGCCCCATCCCAAATGGTGAGCGTCAGCGTCGTGCTGCCAACCTGAGTGCAGCGATAGGACGTTGCAAGTGATCGCACGTCGGCGAACGTGCCGAACGACGCGCTCCAATTGAACTGCAGATCCTCGAAGGGATCATCAATGTCGCTAGCCGAAGCAGAGACAGTAATGTCGTTACCCACGGCAACCTGTAGCGGGAAGGCGAATACGAAGCCGATCGAAGGGCAGAAGTTGATCCCCTTCTTGCAGTTGTTCTTGTTGAAGATGGCTCCGCACTGCCGCTCGTCGAAATCCTGGCAAATGCCGTTTTGCTGAAGCGGCACGTAGCCGGCGTTGGTGAGCGCTGGATCGGCGAAGAGTTGGCGCCCAAAGCAGGCGTAAAGGTTCTTCTGGGACACGTTCACGATTTCTTCCGACCCCACCATCGTATTCATCAACAGTTTGCTCGATAGCGGATAAACATCGGAGGGCAGCGGCTTCGCGACGAGCTTGCGGATGTTGGCGTCAGAGGGCGCTATGCCATTCACATTGAGTACGTTCACGCCCGCCTGATTGCTGGCCACGCGTCGGGCCAAACTCAAGCTGCAGCGGCTGGCTTGTGGCAAGCAACCGAGCTGTTCCTGTGAACCGAGCTCGGTACACAAACGAGCAGCAGGCGCGAGCGTTCGAACGCTGTGAACGCGATAGAACGCGCCGTACACCTCGCGGCGTTGGTCATCGAGCACGAGCGATCCGTTGGGGTTCCGAAGGTACTTGTTGTAGGCCTTCGTGTTGACCGTATTCGGAGTCAAAAATGGCGTGTCGTTCGTTTCCAGCTTCAGGCACTGGTGGCTGAGCGATCCACCAGGCAGCGCACGACCCGGCACGAGGCAAAGCGTGAACACATTCACGCCGCCACCCGGACAGGTTGAAAGTTCAGCCTCTGGAGCCGGCTTCCAGTCGTACGCTCCGATCGAGCACGGCTCCACGGGATAGCTCGCGGGCAACGGAGCCCCTTTTGGCGGAGCAACTGGAAGCAGAAGGCCAAGCGTTCCGTCCGCGGCGCACACAGCTTCTTCGGCTGTACAGGGTCTGCGAATCGGGTCGTTGTCCTCATAGGTGCCGCCGTTGCAGAACGGCGTGCTGATTGGGCGGCCGGCAGGATCGAGCTTGACCTGGGGCAGGCCCAAGAGGCTGAGGAGCGTCGCGGAAACGTCTGCGGTGTCAGCCGGTCGAAAGACGTGTCGGAGCGTTGTGCAGGTCGAGCCCAAGCACTGTTGTTGAAAGAGCGACGGCCAGGAGTTAGCTAGTGAGTATCTGAGGTCACTGTTGCACTGCTGAAGAGCTAGGTCTGCGCTCGCATCGCGTGACATGCCAGCCAGAAGCAGCCGGAGGGCGTCGCGCCAGTCGGTGAGCTGATAGGTGCCTGCGCTGCAGCCTTGGCAATCAAGGCCAGGTGTACCGTTCTGATCGGTGACCGGTACGGAACGCACAAACGCAAGCTGACAACCGTTCACCTCCGTGGCAGCCCCGAGGGCAACCGCTGCATCCAGCCCAAAAATCACCCCTTCTGCCTCTTTTGGAGTGGCATGGGTGCAGGTCAACGCTGGCTCCAGGAATCGCGTCATGGGTGCCACTTCCTGCGTGCCAGCACGGAGGGCAGCCTCAGCCGCCGAGGACGTGCTGAAGCTCGGAGTGATGCCGGTCGCGCCCGAGCAGCTGGCTAGGATCGATTGAGTCACGCTCGCCAAGTCGTCCGATCCAACTAAGGGTGCGGCCGATGCACTCACGGGAGTACTTAAGCCAAGCACCAACATCAGGAAGCCAATTGGGGTTTGTGAGTTCATGGTTCAGGTCCTTGTCCGCGCTCGGTTTCCCCGCGGCCCAATCTAGGCGCTTTGCGCTGCCCCAAAAGCCACATTGCTGTGAAGTTCCAGCGCGCGTCGCGCAACATTCGCGAATTAGTCACTCAATCTGCATGCGATACATTTGGCGTTCATTCCGAAGAAGAAAACGTGACTCGTGCACACGGACCGCGACCGCCGCCGAGGGAAAATGTTAACGTCCCCGAAAGCAATGCTCACGCCGAGAAATCACGCAAAGCTGATGGCACTCGTCGGCTGCTTGGCGTGGGTGAGCGGCTGTGGCTCCTACTATGGCAAGGAGGAAAGCCCCGGGACTGTGCCGAGCATTTCACCGAATCGACCTCCGAACGCGACGCTCGAAGTCACGACGCAATCGTGTCCGACGCTTGATTTTGCGATTGTAGCACCCACCGCTCTTCGGGTTGGCGATGGAGCGCTACTCTTGGCACGAGCTCAGGATCCCGAGCTGCGTCCTCTGGCTTACACATGGGTAACAACGGGCGGGGAGATCGCAGATCTCACCGCGCCGTGGACGACGTTCACCTGCACCGAAGCAGGCATATTTCACGTATTCGTCACGGTGACCAACGGGCTGTGCGACACATTTTCCGGCTCGTTTACCGTGGAATGCAAGCTTGGGGACCCACCCGCAAGCGACGTTCAGTGACCGTTCAACAGCGAAACTTGCGTCTCGAATTTGTCACACGCAAGTCTCCAGAACTCAGTTATCAGGCTTGCGCCCCCCTGTGGACCCGATTGCGGAGCAACTTGCAGTTTAACTCATTCAACGAAAAGTAATGACATGAAGCGTGGGCAATGGTGGCGTTCGAGCATCGGGTGGGTTCTCCAAGGGACGCTGCTGAGTTCTTCGGTGATGGCAGCTGAGGCTTCAGCAAAAGACTCGAAGTCGGAAGACCAAGCGGTTGCTGCTACCAAGAAGGAAGCTGTCCGGCCGCCGCCCGAAGAAGAGGCGCGTGATCTGTTTCTTCAGGGTCTTGACCGCATGCGCGAGGGCGACCGCGAGGAAGCATGTTTCCTTTTCAAACAGAGCTTGGCGCTCGTGCCACGCGTGACGACCAAGTTCAACTTGGCTGATTGCCTCGAAAAGAGCGGAAAAAATGCCGCAGCGCTCCTTCTCTTCAGCGAGGTGGCGACGGCCATGCAAGCGGCGGGTGACAGTGCGCGACAAGCGGCGGCCGAAGAGCGAGTTGCAGCGCTCAAGGGGCAAGTGTGCCGTCTCAGAGTGCAGACCGATCAACCTGTGAAGGCGCTGGTAGTCAGGAAAGACGGGGACGTATTGCCGCCGGGCAGTTGGAACACCGGCATGCCCGTTGATAGCGGCAGCTACAGCCTCGAAGCTTCCGCCCCAGGTAAGGAGAGTTGGTCCGCCGAGATCCAAGTTCCCGTCTGCCCATCGGCAGTCTCGGTGAAGGTTCCCGTCCTGAGAGACAGCCCAACAACTCTTGTGAAACCCGCCAAAGCCCGTACCGCCGCCTTGGCGGAAGCCGCGCAAGCGAGCGCATCCGCACCGGCACAGGCGTCTGAGAACCTCGGAGCGGACAGAGGCCCGAGCACCCGTGGGCAGCCATTTTTGGCTTATGGTCTGGCCGGATATGGCCTCGTCTCAACGGCAGTCGGGGTCGTTTTTCTCTCCAGCTATCAGTCGAGCAACAGCGACGCTAAGGCCATTTGCCCCGCGAGCACCAACTGCACCGTTCCCCAGATCGAAGCCCATCGGGGGCTCGTGGCGGATGCCAAAGCTGCGCGAACCAAGGGGCTCATCGGCGTTTCTTTGGGCGGCGCCAGCCTCGCTGCCAGCAGCGTGCTATTTCTAGTCGATTTTTATGCACGGAGCCCCAAGCACCAGGCACATGTGAGGGCCGTACCCATGTTGGGAATGAGTGGGGTTCCTGTAGCAGGGGCGTTACTTGAGGGGAGCTTCTGATGTCGTATCGGAGAGTGCTTGGGGTTGCGTTCAACTGCGAGCGCCAGCGCGCGCCGCGCGCTCTGTGGCTAACGTCCGCATTGCTGATGGTAAGTGCGTGCGGAGTCGACGACCGCAAATTGGCGCTTCCGCTCTTTGTCAGTTCCGCGATCGGCACCACGGGGGCATCTGGTGCCAGTGGCAATGATGGCGGCGGCGCGTCGGGCAGCGCTGGCAGCGGCGGTCGTGCACACTCCTCGGGGGGTTCCGGAGGGGCTCCCGTTGTGACGGGCGGCTCCCCAGCGACAGGCGGGGCGGCTGGGCAGGGCCCTAGCGGTGGCGCAGCCGGTGCGCCGGAGCTTCCGCCCCTCCGCTGCCCGGATCTCAATGAAAATCAAGTTGCCGATTGCGACGAGCCGACTCTCGCTCAAAACTCCGCCTTCAATCAGAATCTGGGCGGATGGCTCGCAGACCCAGACATCACTCAAGAGTGGGCGGGCACCGATGCTAACCGTTTCGCCACATCGGGCTCCATTCAGCTGACGTTCACACGTTTCTCAGACACGAGCGATGGCTTGATTGGCGCCGCTACCTCCCAGTGCCTCTCAGTCATGGGAGGAAGCCGTTACGACGTGGCGGTACAGGCGTTTATCAAGTCAGGGCAAGCTGAAGCGCAAGCGGGCCTGGTTGTTGTCTGGTTCAGTGAAGACGTTTGCGCTTCGCAGGTTTCAGCGGTGAGCTCCTACAAACCGTTCACCAACAGCTGGACAACACTCACCGCCGACTCCACCGCGCCTGCCACAGCCAAATCCGCCTTGATCCGCCTGATGGCTGTCAAGCCTTGGAAGCAAGCGAGTGTTCAGGTGTGTTTCGACAACCTGCTGTTCGTGAAGCGCTGACGGCTGCCGCCAAAAGCGAACCGGATCGCAACCAATAAGTCACAACTCGCCACCAATTAACACTCAACTTGGTTCGCCGATCATGAGGCTCGCCGGCTTTACCACATCCGGTGCTGAACTTTCGGACCACGGCGGTGCAGGGGCGGGAATGTTAACGGCAGCTTCGGATTGCTCCTCTGGCACGCCTGTGTTCGAGGACAAGACGGTATCCGGCTTGCTGGCAAAGATCGGCGCTAAGGAACCCACGCCGATCTCCAGTTTGAGGGAGGACGTACCGCCAGAGGTGCTCCGACATGATCTCAGCGGCTCGCAAGCCTGCAACGTTTGCCTACAGGCCTTTCGGCGCAAGCGTTCGGAGAGAGAACTCAAGGTGCCGTCGAATTAGGCGAAAATCCACAGCATTGTAGGTGATGACTTCGGCTCCGACTCGACGAGCGCCCAATGCGATCAACACGTCGTTGAGCAGCTTTGGCAACTTCGACTTCCAGGCGCCGCCCTTGTGACCGATCAATGACACGATGTTTACCGCCGCTTGCCAATCTTCAAAGGTTGGCGTGATGACCCGACCCACTCGCTCCATCGGGGCGACAAAGTCCGCTAACAGGTCGCGTGTCCGGGTATCAGCAGCACTCACGGATAGCTCATAGGCGACAACGGCCGACAAGACAGTCGCCGGGAGCAACGGAAAGAAGGTCGTCCTAAAACGCTCGCGTTCCTCTTTCGATTTCAGCGCGGTAATGTACACGTTCGTGTCGAGGAGAACTTTCACCGGAAGACCGTCCGAAAACGCCCCTCCGCGAGAACTGCACCGAGTGCGTTCTCGATCTGCGCATCCTCGACGACCTTGCGCAAAGCGCGCTGAATCGTCTCCGTATCCGTCCGCGCCTCCAACACGCGGCGCGCGCGACCAATCAGCTCTTCGTCGAGGTTATAGGTTTTCTTGCGCGCGACACTCGGCATGGGTACGTATAGTATGGTCCTTTTGACCATGTCGTCAATACGCGGCGAGCCTCGGCGAGCCTCGGATAGGGTCGCCCCCAAAAGCATTGGGGCTTTCTGCTCGACGACATCAGCCACGTTGACGATGCCCATATTCACGCGCGGCAATTGAATCCAGTCGTAACGCTGACGAAAGGAAAGGCCGAGGGAAAGGCCGAGGGAAAGGCCGCAGCCACCCGCCAAATGCTCCTCAACCTCGTAGCCCTCAAGTTTCAAACGGTCCCCACTGAGGTTCGCACCCGTGTGGAAGCGGCATCCGAAAGCGAGTGCATGGCCTGGGCCGGTCGTTTGTTGGACGCCACATCGGTAGGCGACGTCTTCGCAGACTACTAGCCCTACGGCCTAACCTGCTGTTCTTGAAGCACTGACGTGCCATCGCCAAAAGCGAACTGGCTCGTAACCAATAAGTCACAATCCGCCACCCAATGGCATTCAACTTGTCACACGCCGCGCCCGGCCAACGCGTATAGGGTGAGGCGACTTGGCTATGAAAGACCCATTTCGGAGCGTGTTAACCGCAGATGATGAGTTCACGGTGCTCGACGATGAGCTGCTTAAGAGCCACGCCGTTCACCGTGATACGATGCCGCCGATGTCGACACGCTCGCATACGATTCACTCGATGGTTCGGGAGCGACGCCACGTGCGACCGGGCGAGGTGGTTGCTGGTAAGTATCGAGTGGAGCGTCGCATTGCGGACGTTGGCCTAGCCACGCTGCTTCAGGTTCGTCACTTAGTTCTCGATGAAACGGCAACGCTGAAGTACTTGCGCCCGGAAGCTCGTGCACTTCCAGAAGCCATTGGGGATTTTCTGACGGGCGCGCGCCGCCTCTCCCAAGTTCGCAACGAACATGTGGCACGAGTCGTTGACGTCGGAATGCTTGAATTCGGTACGCCGTACATGGTCACCGAACAGCCGGATGGCCCAGACCTCGCGCAAGTTATCCGCGTGCGCGGGCCGCTACCGCTGGCTGAGGCGATCTCCTATATCGTGCAGGCGTGTGGCGGAATTGCCGCGGTGAATGAGCTCGGCGTGGTGCACGGAGGGCTAACCACCGAAAATATTTTCTTGTGCAAAGGTGCAGATGGTTCGCTGATTGTGAGGCTCGCCGGATTTACCACATCCGGTGCAGAGCTTTCGGATCACGGCGGTGCAGGCGCGGGAATGTTAACGGCAGCTTCGGTTCCTTCGGCACTCCGCTATCTTTCGCCCGAACACGCGCGAGATCCGGGCAACATCGACACGCGCGCTGATGTCTGGGCGCTCGGGGCGATTCTCCACGAATTGCTTGCTGGCACGCCCGTGTTCGAGGACAGGACCGTACCCGGCTTGCTCGCGAAGATCGTCGCCGACGAACCCATGCCGATCTCCAGCCTGCGGGACAACGTACCCCCAGGCATCGAGCGGGCGATCTGGAAATGTTTGCAGAAACAACGCGACCTTCGCTTCACTTCCGCACGTGCGTTCGCGCTCGCGTTGCAAGAAGCTGACACCGAAGCTGAGGCCATAGAGCGCGAAGCATTCGCACCCGCATTCCAGGCCTCCACGCCAGCGCCTCCGCGCTCGGTGCCCCCTCCGCTACCCGCTTCGTTCACGCCGACGGCCAAGTCTGTGCCGACGACGCCTATCGAATCGGCGACGCCTATCGAGACAGCCGAGGTTGCCAAACAGCCAGTGGCAGCCACACTGCCGCCCCCACCGCTTCCGCCCCCCTCGCTGCTCTCATCACCGGCATCCACAATAGCCCCTTCGGCGACCCCCGCCCTTGCCGCTAACTCCATCCGACCTGGCAGCGCGACGTCTTCCCGAAACGCAGGCCGCAACACCACCAACATCATCTTAGGAGTCGTCGCAGCAGCCCTGTTCGTGCTCATCGGAGAACGACTCCTTTCACGAAACGAGCCGGCGCCGGCACCCGCGCCCACGCAGGCTGCCGCACCCGCTCCCGCTGCCGTTCTGCTTCCGCCGCCCACCGTCACTTCCCTACCAGCCGCAGTGGTCGCCGCCACAGCTTCTCCTCAGGCTGTCACAAGCGTCGTTGTTCCGCCCCCGGCAGCAATGCCAATTGCCTCGGCCGCATCAGCCGCACCAGCCCCCCCTGCACCCATTGCCGCCGCACCAACCGCCGCCGCAGCACTGCCGGCAGTGCGAGCAACACCGCGGCCGAAACGAAGCGAGCGCCCCGCCCCAAGCGAGCCCGCAGCGAACATCGACAGCCCTTCTACGAAACCTGCAGATGCCACGCCTAAGGCTGAGTCCACGGCGAAGCCAGAGCCTAGCGCCGCCCCAGCCAAACCGTCTGGAAATGGTTCGCGCGCGGGTTTGTTCGACGAGAAGTGGTGGCAGTAGTCGGCCCTGCTGGCAGCTAAGCTCGGGCACGTGTTTCGTGGTGCCCGGAGAAAGCAAAACCCGAGCTGGACGGCGCGAGCGCGGAGAAGAAAGCAACCTGTAGTGGCGTGGCGGGTGACACAAAAGCGATGCGCCCCGGCAAGTTTCCCTGCCGAGGCGCATCGAGAGCGCGGGCCGCCTCAACGGCGCCAACGCATTTTACCGATTCAGGTTCCGATCACTCCACCATCATCCTTCGTGATGACGATGGTGGAAGAGCGGGGCCGCCCGCCCGTGGCACCATCCGGCCAGGAGCTGTAGCGATTGGGATTCAAGGGATCATTCACGCCCGTGGGAGCTTCACCTGGATGCTGGATGCCGACGAACATGCTCTTTTGGTCAGGCGTTACGAACACGCCAGTGACCTCACACACGTTCGGCCCGACCAAGAAGCGACGCGTCTCGCCGGTCCAGGGATCGGCACACAGCATTTGGTTGTTGCCAAAGCCCGCGTAGGGTCCCGCGTTAATCGTGCTGCCTGAGACATCCGTTTGGATCCAAAGGCGACCGCTGGGATCGACGTAGATGCCATCGGGGGAGCCGTACTTGTCGCCCACAATCGTGGAGCCGGTTGCGGGGTTCGCCGGATCGCCCGCCAGGGCGAAGATATCCCAACCGAAGGTGGCCTCCGTCCAATCCGTGCGATAGCACCAGCGGATAATGTGCCCGTAGGGATTTGGCGAGCGCGGATTCACGGCGTCGACTGCCGGGTTTGTGCCCACACCACGACGGCTGTTGTTGGTCAGCGTCGCAATGGCTGTCAGCTGATCCGGAAAAGTGTCGATCCATTCCGGCCTGTCCATCTTGGTCGCACCCGCCTTGTCGGCTGCGCCTCGGGTATTGATCAGAATGTCCGCCATCGACCAGCCAGCTAGTGCCGGGTTGGTCGTGGTAAGCGGCAGCCATTCACCGGTTCCGTCCGCGTTGAACTTAGCAACGTAGAGGGTACCTTCGTCGAGCGGGCTCTTACCTCGCTTGATTGCTTTGCGCCACGGGAGCGCCGAGACGAAGCGATAGATGTACTCGAACTGCTCGTCATCACCCGAGTAAACCACGACACGACCGTCACGGGCTTCCTGCACCCAAGCGCCTTCGTGTTTGAAACGACCGAGCGCGGTGCGCTTGATCGGCGTTGATTCCGGGTCAAAGGGATCGATTTCGGTGACCCATCCAAAGCGATTGGCCTCGTTCGGCTCGGCGTCTGCGCTAAAGCGTGAGTCCGTGGTGTGCCAGAGGTAGCCAAACCCAGCGGCGGTAATGCCGTAGCGCTTTTCGAGAGCCGTTTGCACGCCTGCTTTGCGAAAGTACCCATTAAAATTCTCTTCGCAAGTCAGGTACGTGCCCCAGGGAGTGTAGCCCATGGCGCAGTTATTGAGGGTGCCCAGGACCTGACGACCCGTCGGATCGGCGCTCGTGATCAGGCGTGGATCGCCAGCTGCCGGCCCGCCGAGGGTGATCGGGGTCATGCCCGTGATACGGCGCGCATACTTTGAATTGCGAACAACACGCCAGCCACGCTGGCGGCGGGGGTGCCGACGGTCGTCGTCGTCATGGTCGTCGTCGTCATGGTCGTCGTCATGGTCATGACCGCGGCGCTTGACCTCAATGATGCCCACACCATGAGCGGCGAGAGACTTGTTCGTCTTTTCTTGGCTCCAGTTGGCAGTGCCATCCGTGAACAGCAGTACGTCATCGGTGTACTCGTGGTTCTGCACCAGAAGGCCACGCTCTGAGCCATCGATCGGAAAGTAAACCAAGCCGTCGTTATGCATGCCCCACTGCTCGGCTTGCTCAGCCGCCGTGTTGCTGGCGTCTGACTTGAACGCGGGGCCACGGCCAACCGGATCACCCCAGGAAATCAGCACTTTCGCGGTGTAGCCGTCGGGGACTACGATGGCGTCAGCACTCGACACTGGAATTGCCGCAAAGCCGAGAAGCTGTTTGGGCGCCTTCTTCGCAGCCGCAGGAACGCTCGCCAAGAGAGCGCTCATGCCCGTCAGCGCAGATGCCGTCAATAGACCACGTCGAGAGAGCCGCGCAGCGACCACTTCCTCCATCGTCTCGTTCAAAGATTCATTGCTGATGTTGTCGTCATCGATATTTGCCATGGTGGGACTTCCTTTGATTTGTAATGGAGCTCGCCTCGCTCCTGCAGGCCCTGCATACCCCTGGCTTGCCGAACGTCGGGTGACGTTTGCGCGAAAAACTCGCGACCTTCGCGTCCGCGTCGCGTCGTCAGGCACGCTGAGAGACGCTAAGCTCAGCTCGCCACGGCAGAGAAACATCCTCGTGACAATTTGCTTCACGCGCTTGTCGCAGATCACGGCCTCCTTCGCCGTGTTGTGGCAGCTGGGCTCAATGGGCGTCAGCTTCTCGACATACCCATCTGGATTAACATCTCATCACTCTCCCAACGCAGACATTCACTCACATCGTCACCCAGGGTCGCCCGTGAGAGCTCTTGAGCGACGCGGCACTTAAGGAAATTCTTCGAGCAAAGAATTTCCAAGCCAAATGAAACGTCTCGCTTCGATGGCGTGGGCATCGTGTCGGTCAGGAGTGTTGTTCCGTCCCTAAGAATATGTCACCTTGAAGTGCTGGGAATGCTGGACCGTTGACGTTCGTCCCTCCAGCTCGTCCCCTAAACCCGAGGTCTGCGATATGAAGCTCCGTTCCCTAAGTAGCATGTTCCTCTTGGTTTCTGCGTTAGCCTGTGGCGGCAAAGATGAGGAGGCGCTTGACGGGGCCGGCAACGGGTCGACCTCGGCGGTTGGAGGCTCGGGCAGCGGCTTAGGGAGTGGCGGGGGCTCAGCGGTCAACGGGAATGGTAGCGGCGCCGCGAATGGGGCCGGCTTAGGCGGCAATTCGAGCGTTTCGCCGATCGACATTGAGGGCGGGCTCACCGGCAGCATGACAGGGGGTGGTAGCCGACCCGGAAATGGGATGCCCGAGACTTGCGATGGCATCGACAATGATCAAAATGGCATTGCTGATGATCTCGACGTTGGTAACGACGGCGTCTGCGATTGCCTTCGAATTGCTACCCTTGGCAGCATTGGCCAGTGGGGGCAGGGCGATGTGTTTACCGGCTGGCTCAATCAGCGGAGCGTCAATGGGGCGATCGATCTCGCCGATAAGCCGTTGACAGACTCGCTCTTGGCGGGCCTCCAAGTGATTGTGGTTCAAGATGTGAGCAAGATTGGGCGCAAGTATTCGGCCTCCGAGGTAGCAGCACTTCGCGCCTGGGTGGAAGGCGGCGGGGGACTAATGACATTGATTGGCTATGGCGAGCCCAGCGAACGGACCAACGTGAACGCGCTGCTCGGCCCGTTTGGGATCAGCTACGATTCGGAGCCTATTTTGGCCAAAGGCGGCGGTAAACCGACGGTTTCAGTCACCGGCTGGACGGCGCACCCCGTGACGGCTGGGATCACAGCGCTTGGCGTGGACAATGGGTATCCAGTGATCGGTGCCGGTACGGTGATTGGCCATCAGGCACAGTGGGACGTGTTGCGTACTGCTGAGCCCATGCAGGGTCGCGTGTTGGTTTGGGGTGACGAATGGATCACCTACAACAGTGAATGGGTGAACCGTAAGGATCTCCAAGTGGAGCTCTTCTGGGTGAACGCGATCAAGTGGCTAACGCCCCCCAAGCAGTGCCAGGTAGCGATCCCGCCGAGCATTCTTCGCTAACGCCCCTAAGCAGGAGAACTCGAAGCTCAGTCCGTTCATCACGCGATGTCGAGTCTGTGTGTGGGTATGGTGTTCACAGCACTGACGGTAGGTGTCTGGTTTTCGTCGAGCAGGCAGCCGCGCGCTTTTCCGACCTCGCAGACGCGCACGTTCTTCGTATCCGGCGTGCTCTTGAGCTTGGGGTTTCTGCTCTCCGCGGCTTCGGAGCCGCTCATCGCCTGGGTGTTGGCAGGCGTTCTCGGCAGTTCGTATTACTGGCACACGGCGCCGATCGCTTGCTGGTACCGCTGCTGC
>Ga0209490_10002633_pt1 | contig 16934 bp, 12 predicted proteins | sample MAT06_FD_187209 | JGI IMG/M metagenome (GOLD analysis project Ga0209490, IMG submission 187209) | Freshwater microbial communities from Lake Fryxell liftoff mats and glacier meltwater in Antarctica - MAT-06 (SPAdes) (version 2) | ecosystem: Environmental > Aquatic > Freshwater > Ice > Liftoff...
CCAGCTCGGGCGGCCGCCTCATCCAGGGCAGCGGATAGATCAACAGGTAGGCCAGGAACCAGTAGCCCATGTTGCGCGTGCTGCGGTCCAGCGCCTGCAACTCCGGCGCGGGGGTGGTGGGCATGGCGACGGTCTTCATGGGGCCTCAGGATAGCGACGCCGCTCTACCCCCGCGCCGTTCTTCCAGATGCGTTCGATGGCGCGCGTGGCGCGGATGTCGGTCGTGGGGTCGCCGGCCACCAGCAGCAGGTCGGCGCGCTGGCCCGGGGCGATGCGGCCGCGGTCTGCCAGGTCGAAGCGGCGCGCTGGCACCGACGTGGCCGCGCGCAGCGCTTCGATGGGCGTGAGGCCGGCGCGCACCAGCAATTCCAGTTCGTGGTGAAGACTGGCGCCGTGCGCGGTGCCGGGGTTGGGGGCGTCCGATCCGGCCAGGATGTCCACGCCGCCTTCGTGCAGCGCGCGCACCGAGGCCAGCGCCGTATCGAGCCTGAACATCACCAGCTTCGTGCCCGCGCTGTTTTCCAGCCCACGCCGTTGGTCCGGCGTCAGATAGGGGCGGACGGCCGGGTCGGCGGCGAAGCGCTGGTTCTCTCGGGCTTCACCCGCGGTGGCCGGCGGCGTGGGGTCGAAGCCGGCGATGACTGCCAGCGTGGGCGTGACGAAGGCGCCGCGCTCGCGCGCCAGTTGCACCAGCGCGGCATCGGCGACGCGGTCGGCGTGCACGTGCACCAGACCGTCGGCGCCGGCTTCCAGCGCCTCGTGCGCGGCCACCAGCCGCGACACGTGCACCATTGCCAGCCGCCCGCGCGCTTGCGTGGCCGCAATCAGCGCCGCCATCGTGGCGCGGTCCAGCGAAGGGAACGGCGCACCCAGGCCGTTGGCGTCGCGCGGCTCATAGACGATCTTGATGTAGTCCGAGCCCTCGGCCAGCCGCGCGTCCACCCACGCTGACGCCTCGCCGGGCGTGCCGAGCGTGGGCACCGGCAGGCCGAACTGCGCGCCGTGGCCGCGTGGCGCCGTGGCCAGCCAGCCTGCGGAGAACAGGTCGGCGTGCGCGCGTGGCGCGAGCGCTTCACGCGAGCGGCGCAGCACGCGCGCCGGGCCGGGGTCGGAGAACATGTCCAGCACCGTGGTGACGCCGAAGTTCAGCGTCTCGGCCAGCGCGTCGCCCCAGGTGTGCACATGGGCGTCGATGAGGCCAGGCATCAACGTGCGGCCGCGGCCTTCCACCACCTGCAAGTCCGGCGGCACGGCCACGCCGGGGCCGGCCTCGGTGATGCGGCCCGCGCGCACGACCACGGTGGCGCGCTCGACCACGTGCTCGCCATCGAACAGCCGCACGTCGCGCACCACGAAGCCGGGCGCGGGCGGCGCCAGGCGTTCGTCGTCCGGCTCGGGCAGGGCCCAGAAGAAGCCCGCAAGCGCCGCAGCCACGGCCAGCACGACGCCAATGCGGCGCAGCCGCTGGCGGCCGGCTGCGGTGGTGAGCCTGTGCATCAAACGGCGTTTACCCAATGCGTTCACCCAATGGCAGTGATCACACCGCGTTCATCACAAGCATTCATCAGCGGTGCGCCCGACGCCAGGCCCAGGCCACGGCGGCGGCGAAGGCCAGCGTGAAGCCCAGCGCTGCCGCGCCGTGGCCGAGGGCGCTGCCGGCGATGTCGCGCCCGCTGACCGCCAGCGCCAGCTCGGCCAGGTGGTAGCTGGGCATGGCCTGCGACAGCGCCTGCATCCAGCCGGGAAACAGGAACACCGGAATCCACAGCCCGCCCAGAACGGCCAGCCCCAGGAACACGAGGTTGGTCACGCCCATGGCCGCCGAGGCACCGAAACTGAGCCCGACCACCAGCCCCAGCAGCCCCATGGGCACAGCCGCCAGCAGGTGCACCAGCGCCAACTGAAGCCAGGTGGCGCGCGGCAGCACCACGCCGCCGCCCCAGGCCGCCAGCGCATACAGCGCCACGATCACCAACGCCGTGAAGCCCATGCAGGTGAGCAGCTTGGCGCCCAGGTACAGCGGCACGGGCAGCGGCGCGACCTGTTTCAGCGCCAGCTGCCCCACCTCACGTTCGTGCGCGATGCCGGCGCCGAAGGCGAACAGCGCCGGGCCCAGCGACGCGAACACGCCGTAGGTGGCCATCAAATAGGCCGCGTTGCCGCCCCCGGGCCGTGCCAGCACGATGCCGAAGAGCGCGTAGAAAGCCAGCGGCAGCACCAGCGTCGGAATGGCGAATGCAGGCTGACGCCAGGCCTTGCGCCATTCGGCAACGGTTTCATGCCAGAGCAGGTTCCAGCTGTTCATGGTGCTTCCTTGTGCAGCAGGTCGAGCACCGCGTCTTCCAGGCTCGTGCCGGTGACTTCCAGTTCGGCCAGTGACGGGTCGGCCGCCAGCAGCGCGCGCAGCGTGGTTTCCGCCGCCAGGGTGCGCAGCGCCACGTGGCGTCCGCGCGGCTCGGCCGCTGTCACACCGGGCAGGGCGCGCAGCTGCGCCAGCGGCAGGGCCGTCAGGCAGCGCACCGAGCGCGCAGCCACGCGGCTGCGAATCTCCCCCGGCGTGCCGTCTGCCACCACGCGGCCGCCCGACAGCAGCACCACACGGTCGGCCAGCGCATCGGCTTCGTCCAGCAGATGCGTGGTCAGCAGCACCGCGGCACCCTCGTCGGCGAGGGCGCGCACCGCCTGCCACAGCGCGCGGCGCGAATCGGCATCGAGCCCTGCGGTGGGCTCGTCCAGCACCAGCACGCGCGGCCGCCCGCACAACGCCAGCGCGAACTGCACGCGGCGCTGTTGGCCACCCGAAAGCGCTTCATAGCGCCGTGTGGCCAGGTCCTGCAGGCCGGCCAGCGCCAGCGTGTCGGCCAGCGGGCGAGCGCCGGTGTCGGTGTCGGCGTGGGTGTCGGCGTAATAGCCACTTTGCAGCGCCACATGCTCGCGCACCGTGAGCTGCGGCGCGAGTGCGGCGGCCTGCAGCATGGCGCCGGTGAGGCGCCGCGCCGCCAGGCTGCCCGGCGCGTGGCCGCCCACTTGAAGCGTGCCTGCATCGGCACGCAGGCGGCCCAGCACCAGCCCCACCAAGGTGCTCTTGCCGGCGCCGTTGGGTCCCAGCAGTGTGGTCACGCGGCCGGCCTGGATGTCCAGGTCGACACCCGCCAGCGCCGTCACCGCGCCATAGCGCCGCACGAGGCCACGGGCCTGCACCGGAGGCGCAGTGTTGGCTTGCATCGATGGCCCCCAGGCTTTGCTCATGCCGCCACTGTGCCGGGGCGCGGCGGGGCACGCCAGTGAGCGCTGTCAGGCGCTGGGCATGACGAATGTCACCCGGTGTCGGGCTGCTGCGGCAGGTCTCGCCTCCCGACGCCCTCGGCCGGGGTGGGCCTGGCCGGCGCCGGCAGCAGCGCCGCGATAATCCGCGCCCCGACCGCTTCCTCTGCTTGCCGTCTTCCCGGCCTGCTTTACCCCATGTTCAAGAACGCTCTGATCTACCGCATCGAAACCTGGGACGCCCCCGGCCTGCCCGAGTTGGACCAGCGCCTGCAGGCCGCCCGTTTTGTCGAATGCGGCGCCAGCCAGCCCGAATCCGTGGGCTGGGTCGAGCCGCGCGGCCAGGCCCATGGCGCGATGGTCGAGAGCATCGGCGGCCAGTGGGTGCTGCGCCTGGCCACCGAGACCAAGGCCGTGCCCGGCGGTGTCATCAAGGACCAGGTGGGCAAGAAGCTCGACGCCATCGAGAAGGACACCGGCCGTCGCCCCAAGGGCAAGATCGTCAAGGAGCTGAAGGAAGAGCTCATCCACGCGCTGCTGCCGCGCGCCTTTCCCAAGCGCAGCGACACCGTGGTCTGGATCGACCCGCAGGCGCAGTGGCTGCTGGTGGGCGCGGGCAGCGTGAAGAAGGCCGACGCCGTGGTCACGCGCCTGGTGGAGCTGCTGGCTGCCGCAGGCGGCGGCCTGAAGCTGGGCCTGGTGCAGACAGCCGTGGCGCCGGCCACTGCCATGGCCACCTGGCTGGCCGAAAAGGAAGGGCCGGCCGGTTTCAGCATCGACCGTGAATGCGAGCTGAAGCAGCCCGACAGCGAAAAGGCGACCGTGCGCTACGCCCGCCACACGCTGGACATCGACGAAGTGGGCGAACACGTGCGCCAGGGCAAGATGCCGACCCAGCTGGCGTTGACCTGGGCCGGCCGCGTGAGCTTCGTGCTGAGCGAAGCGCTGACGCTGAAGAAGATCAAGCTGCTGGACGTGGTGCTGGAAGGGCCAGGAGCCGATGCCGGTGCCGCGCGCCACGGCGGCAAGGACGACGGCGGCTTCGACGCCGACGTGGCGCTCTTCACCGGCGAGTTGCGCCTGCTCATTCCCGAGCTGACAGCGGCCCTCGGCGGCTTGCAGCAGCGGCCAGCAGCGGCGCTGCCGCCACCGCCTGCCGACGCGGCTTCCGTCGCGCCCTGGGACAGCGTGCCGGCCTGAGCAGGCCTGAGCGGGCACATTGCATTGACCCCCTCAGGTGCGGGGGGCAGCACACGCACTTCTGTTCAGGAGGAGTCTGCCTCGGCAACATCGCGCCATCAGCTCCAACCCGGGGCACAAGGATGGAGGAGCGTTTCATGATGAGTTCTGCCGCACTGCAGGTCTGCAAGAAGGGCGCGATTGCCGCCGCCGTGGCCTTGAGCCTGGGTCTGGCCACCGACCGGGACGCCGAAGCCCTGACCGTGCTGCTGAACTTCGTGGCGGGGCCCACCACCGACCGCAACAACGTCGGCACCCTGCCCGAGACCTTCGCCTCCTGGGGCTTCAGCGGCATGTCGCTCACCGACATCCGCAACGCCACGCTGGCGGCGGTGCAGAACCACTACCTGGGCTACCCCAGTTTCGCCACCAACGCCTTGAGCCCGCTCCCCGCAGGCTTCGAGCTCAACATCAACTTCGAGTGGAGCAACGGTCAAACCGCCCCGGTCAATGGCGACACCGAGTGGTACTACATGAACATCGGCGACGCCAACCCCAACCAGGGTTTTCTGGGCCAGGCCTGCCTGGGTTGCGTGCGCAACAGTGCTGGCAACTCGACGGTGGCCAACGGCACCATGTTCGGCTCTTCGCTCACCGACACCATTTCGGGCCTGCTCGGCCTGGCCACCAGCAACGCGCAGCGCATCAACCTGCTGGCGGGCACCGTGACGCACGAGATCGGCCACGGCCTGAGCCTGGTGCACCCGTCGGGCCAGGCGCCGAACCCGGGCGCCAGCCTGTGGTCGGTGATGGCCACCGGCGCTTCGCCGTCGCTGATGCCCAGCGCTGAACGCGTGAAGGCGCGCGACTTTTCGTATGGCGAGTTCTCCACGCTGATACAGACCGTGGGCCTGCGCCAGGTGACGCCGATACCCGAGCCCGGCACCTGGTTGATGATGGGCCTGGGCCTGGTGGCCGTGGCCTGGGCGCGCCGCAAGGTGCCGGCGCAGGAACCTGTGGCCGCTTGACCGCCTGCCGCGCCCCGCCTGCCGCACTCAGAAGCGCGTAGTCTTGAAAAGCCCCCGTCGCTTCGGCGCCGGGGGCTTTTTGTTGCTGCCCCGCTGGGCCCAGCCTCGGTTAGATTCGCGCCGCCTCTGCCGGTACACACACGCTTGCTGCGCCCATGAACACCACCGAGCTTTTCCTCATCGCGATGCTGATCGTCTTCAGCATCCCTTACCTGGTCTGGCGCCTGGGGCGCACCGACTACTGGGCGCCGCTGGTGGTGGTGCAGATCGTCACCGGCGTGCTGCTCGGCCCCGGCGTGCTGGGCGCGGCCATGCCCACCTATTACGAGGCCATCTTCACGCCCGCGGTGATCGGCGCGCTGAACGGCGTGGCCTGGTGGGGGGTGTCGCTCTTCGTCTGCCTGGCCGGTATCGAGCTGGACCTCTCGCAGGCCTGGAAGAGCCGCCGCGAGAGCGCCGTGACAGCGGGCTTCGCGCTCTTCACGCCGCTGCTGCTGGGTTGCGCTGCGGCGGCGGTGATGCTGCTTTATCCGGGCTGGGTGGGCCCGCGCGCGGCGAACTGGCAGTTCGTGCTGGGCATGGGCATGGCCTGCGCGGTGACGGCCCTGCCGATCCTGATTCTGCTGATGGAGAAGCTGGACATCCTGCATCAGCCTCTGGGCCAGCGCATCCTGCGCTATGCCAGCCTGGACGACGTCGCCATCTGGGGCGTGCTGGCGCTGATCCTGATGGACTGGGAGCGTGTCGGGCGCCAGGTGGTGTTCCTGGTGCTGTTCACTGTGGCCTGCGTGCTCTTCCGCCGCTTGATGCGGCGCGTGCCCGAGCGCGACCGCTGGTATCTGGCGCTGATGTGGTTGCTGCTGGTGGCCCTGGGCGCGGACTGGTCGGGCCTGCACTACATGGTGGGCGCCTTTCTGGCCGGCGCGGCCCTCGACAAGCATTGGTTCGACCGCGACAAACTCGATCAGCTGCGCAATCACGTGCTGCTGGTGCTGATGCCGGTGTTTTTCTTGAGCACCGGGCTGCGCACCGACTGGAACCTGGGCGGCGCCACCGTCCTCGTTGCTGCGGCCTGGCTGCTGGCGGCCAGCGTCGGCGGCAAACTGCTGGGCATTCACCTGGCCGGGCGGGCGCAGCGCTGGCAGCCTGGCGAGGCTTCGCTGGTGGGCTGGCTGCTGCAGACCAAGGCCCTGATCGAGATCATCTTCGCCAACGTGCTGCTCGACAAGCAGGTCATCACCGCCGAAACCTTCACCGCGCTGCTGTTGATGGCGGTGGCCAGCACCATGCTGACGGTGCCCGTCGTCACGCCCATGCTCGCCAGGCTGAAGAGCGTGGTGACGCGTTCAAGTTAGGGACGTTCAAGTTAGGGATAAGGCGGGCATGCCCTGTACGCATGCGGCGTGGCAGGCGCTACGTTCGGAGTGCATGCGTGCTGCAACTCGTGGGACACCCAACCACCTGGGCCGGACGCTCCTCGCCCCAACCAACGATGAAGGACCTGCGATGACCCACTCCTCCTTTCCCTGGCACCGCTTGAGCCGCGCTGTGGCCCATGCCGGTGCGGCGCTCGGTTTGTTGTTCGGCAGCATGGCGGCCCAGGCCCAGGCTCCGGGTTTGATGCAAGTACTGGCCATGCCAGATTCCGTCAACAACCGCCTCGTCGCCTTCAGCGCGGCAGACGGCAGCCTGGTCAACGCCGAGCTCTTCGCACTGGCCGGCGGCACACCGGTGCATGCCTTGGGCGTAGGCAACGAGATCTGGGTCAGCGAGCAGATCGGCGACCGCGTCTCGCGCTGGGGCGCCGACGGTAGTTTCCTGGGGCAGATCGGCGGCGGCGCCACGGGCGGCCTGGACAACGTGCGCGGCATGGGCGTGGTGGGCAACACCGTCTACATCACCAACGCCGGCACTGCCAACGGGGCACCGGGTGCCGCCGTGGTGATGGTCAGCACCAGCGGCGCCGCGATGGGCAGCTTCGCCACCGGCACCACGGCGCCCAGCCCCTTCGGCGTGCTGGCCTTCCAGGGCGGGCTGCTGGTGACTTCGTCGTCGGCCAACGACGACATTCACCGCTACAGCCTGGCGGGCGCGCCGCTGGGCACCTTCCACAACAGCACGACGCTGAACTTCGGCCAGCAGATGGCCATCGCAACGAATGGCGACGTGCTCGTGGCCGGCTTCAGCTCGAACAACATCGTGCGCCTGAACGCGGCCACGGGGGCCGTGCTCACCACCTACGCTGCAGCCGGCGCGCGCGGCGTGGCCCAGCTCGGCAACGGCAACGTGATGTGGACCAGCGGGGCAGGGGCCTTCGTGCTGAACGTCAACACCGGCGCCAGCACCCAGGTCTACAGCGGCGGCGGGCGCTACCTGGAAGTCGTCAGCGTGGTGCCCGAGCCCGCCAGCGTGCTGCTGTGGGCGGGCGGGCTGCTGGCGGTGGCGGGCATGGCGCGGCGCCGTGCCGGCATCAGACTGGCTTGACGTAGCGGTGCGTGAAGCGGTCGCTCTCGCCGATGGCGGCATAGCGCTCGCGCTCCACTTCCTTGCGCGCGAAGGTGGGCGGTAGCGTCCACACGCCGTTCGGGTGGTCTTTCGTGTCCTTGGCGTTGGCGTTGATTTCGCTCTTCGCGGCGAGCACGAAACCGGCGGCGCGGGCGCGTTCTTCCATGAAGGCCTCGGTGACGTAGCCGCTCTTGGCCATGGCCTCCAGCGTGGTGCCGGGCGCGGCGCGGTGGTCCACCACACCCAGCACGCCGCCGGGCTTGAGCATCAGGAAGCAGCCGCGCAGCTTGTCGTCCAGGCTCTTGTCGCTGACCCAGTTGTGCACGTTGCGGAAGGTCAGCACAACATCGGCGCTGCCGGCGGGAATATCGGGGGCGCCCGTGGCGCCGGGCATCGTGGCCAGCACGGCCTTGTCGTAGAGCTCGGGCGCCTTGGCCATGCGCTCGGCGAAATTGGCGCGGCTGCGGCGCAGGTTGGCGTTCGCACTGTCGGCCGGAAAGTGCGCCAGAAGCAGGCGCCCGCTGGTGCGCAGATAAGGCGCGAGGATTTCGCTGTACCAGGCGCCGCCAGGTGCGAGCTCGACCACGGTTTGCGTCGGCTTCAGACCGAAGAAGGCCAGCGTGGGGCCCGGGTTGCGCCAGGCGTCGCGCGCACGGTTGGCCTCGCTGCGGTGCGGCGCGGCCAGCACGGCCTGCAACGCGGCGTCAGGCCGTGGCGAGTTGCCGCTCTTGTTACTGCCCATGCTGTTGCTGGCGCAGCCAGGCAGGGCCGCTGCCAGCAGCGCGCAAGGGGCGGCGGCCAGCAGGTAGCGGCGTTGCAAGCCGGCCGAGACCGGGGCGTGGAATTGCGTGGGGGTGGGGTGGGTAGGCATGGGCGCCGATTCTGCGGCAGCGCCCGGGCTGGCACCGCACCCCGTGGGGAGAATGCCTCAGCGCCGTTGGCCTGAGCGCTGTTGGCCTGAGCGCTGTTGGCCTGAACGCTATCGGCGTGAACGCTATTTGCTGAAGCGCCCTGTCTGAGCACTTGCCTGGGCACCTGGCTTGCGCGGCTGTACTGAGAGCCGGGCCTTGAGCGCCCGGCCGCTTGTTTCAGCCCGCCGCCAGCACGGCCGCCAAGGCTTCGCGCACGGCCGTGGTGTGCACCGGCAGCACCACCACGTCAGCCGGCTGCGCCCAGGCCAGCAAGGCGCGCGCGGCGAGCTCTTCGTCGTCTTCGCGGTGCAGGCTGTGCGTGGGCTGCCCGGCCGCCAGCAGCGCCTGCTGCAGCAGTGCCGGCACCTCGCCCGTTGCGCGGCCACGCAGCATTTGCGGCAGTTCCTTGATGACGATGCGCGCAGGCGCAAAACGCGCCGCCGTGGCAGCCAGCGCGGTGATGGCCGCGTCGTCGCGGTTGCCGGCCTGCCCCAGCAACAAGCCCAGGCGCACGGGCTTCAGCGCCTGTGCCACCTGCAACAGCTGCGCCAGGCCGTCGGGGTTGTGGGCGTAGTCCACCAGCACGGTGGCGCCGCGCCAGGACCAGCGTTCCAGGCGCCCGGGGTTGTCTTGCGGCTGGGCGCCGAAGCTCAGCAGCGTTTGCCGCAGTGCCGCCAGCGGCAGGTCGCAGGCCAGGGCCGCCAGCACGGCCGCCGCGATGTTCTCGACGTTGTGCCGCGCCGCACCCTGCAGCGTCAGCGGCATGGCCGCCACGCTGCCCAGCGCTGCTTCCACATCGCCCTGAGCCCACACCAGTTCGCTGCGGTCGATGTTGACGGTGCCTTTGCTGCTGTTGCCGTTGGCGTCGCTGTCGCTGTCGCCGTCGCTGCCGCTGCCGCTGCCGCTGCCGCTGCCGTCGCCGCTGCCGCTGCCGCGATTGCCACCGCGCACCCCGCACACCGCCGCGCCGGTGGCGCGGTGGGCCACAAGCGCCGGGTGGTGCAGGTCGTGGGCAAACAGTGCCACGCGGCCGGCCGCGAACAGGGCCTGCACGTGCGGTGTGCGCGCAGCCACGGCCATCAGCACCGCATCGCCGCCGTTGAGCACCAGCGTGCCGCATTCGCGCAGCGCGTGCGCCACCACCAGCTTGGCCTCGGCGATGTCTTCGACACTGCCGATGCCGTACTCGCCCAAGTGGTCGGCGCTGACGTTGGTGATGACAGCGGCGTCGGCCTGCCGCAGCGCGAGCCCTCGCCGCAGCAGCCCGCCGCGCGCCGTTTCCAGCACCGCGAACTGCACCGCCGGGTGGCGCAGCACGGCGCGCGCGCCGGCCGGGCCGGCGTAGTCGCCACCGCGTTCGACTTGGCCGCCCACCGCCACGCCCTCGGTGCTGCAACTGCCGGCCACGCGGCCGGCCTGCGTGGCCATGGCCACCAGCAGCCGCGTGGTGGTGGTCTTGCCGTTGCTGCCCGTCACCAGCAGCACGGGCTGCGTGTGCAGCTGCTGCCACGGCACATCCATCGGCAGCGGCAGCACCGCGCGCGGCCAGGTGAGGCTGCCGCTGCCGATGCCGATGGAGACGCTGTCGTCGTCGCCGAAACAGGGCAGGCCGTGGGCTGCCGCCGCAGCTTGCAGGCGCTGCAGCGGGCGCGATGACTCGGCCGCCGCCAGCGCTGCGCAGTGCGTGGCCAGAGTGGCGATGTCGTCGCCGAGCGGCTGTGTGGCCACGAAGCCCTGAGCGGCCAGTGCCGTGTGTGCGTCGGCGGCCCGTTCCCAGGCCCATTCGTTGATGTCGGTGGCCGTGAGCAGTGCGTTCTCAGGCGCGACGAAGGCCAGCACCGTGCCGGCCGCACCTGACGTACCCGCCGCTCCCGCCGAACCTGCCGCGCCTGCCGCGCATGCCTCGCTGCCTTGCGCCAGCGGCCGCGGCGCCGGCCAGCCCAGCGCGGCGCACAGCGCTTCCACGCGCTGCGCCCAGCCGGCCAGCGCAGCGGCGTCGGTGGCGGCGGGGCCCAGCGGCGTCAACGCCACCGCCGGTTGTGCAAACCAGCGGTTGGGGCCGGTCAGCCGGCGCGAGCTCTCGAAGACCGGCGGCGGGCCTTCGTCGTCGTCGTTCACCGGCACTCAGTCGGCAGCTTCGCCGACGAAGCGCAGGCCGCGTTCGTCGCGCACGAAGCCGCTGGCCAGCAAGGCGTCGTCAGACGGCGCGGAGCGCGCGCGGTCTTCGCTGTCGCGTCGTTCTGCGGCCGGTGCGGGCCGGTCAGCGGCCGCCGCCGTCGCGGCTGGGGCTGCAGGGGTCGTGTGGGGGCTGTCTGCGGCAGGGCCCGTGTTCGCCGTGTTTGCCGTGATCGTCGGATGGGCCGGCGCGCCCTCGGCCTTGAATTTCGTCACCTGCTTCCAGCTGCGCGTCAGCGCGTCGGCAAACACCAGCAGCAGGTCGCCGAACTGCCCCATGCGCAGCGCGAAGTCGATGGCTTCCTGCTCGTCGGGAATGAGCGTGATCTGGTCTTCGCGCACGCCCTGCTCGCGCAGCACGGCGGCGATCATCAATGGCACCTCATCGCTCGCACGCCCGCGCAGGCCGTCGTCGCGGCGGCAGATGTAGTGGTCGAAGCGCCCGGCCACCGCGCGCGCAATGTCGCGGATGTCTTCGTCGCGCCGGTCGCCCGGCCCCGCCACCACCACGATGCGGCGGCCGCGCACGTCCAGGCGCTGTGCCAGGTCGGCCATCACGCCCACGGCGTGCGCGTTGTGGGCGTAGTCGAAAATCACCTTGAACGGGTGCTCGTCGTAGACGTTCATGCGCCCCGGCGCCTGGAAGAAGGTGGTGTCGAAGGTGCGCAGGCCCTGGCGAATGGCGTCGAGCTTGATGTCCAGGCTGAACGCGATCGCGGCGGCGAACATCGCGTTCTGCACGTTGTGCATGGCGCGGCCTTCCATCGTGGCCGGTATCAAATGCGTCCACATCAACGGGATGTGCCGGCCCTTGTCGTACAGCGTGATCATCTGCCCGTTCACGCCCGCTTCCAAAGCGCAGGCGCGGCCGCCGGCGCGGATGTGTTCACGCATGAACTCCGTCACGCCGGTGTGTTCCGGGTGGGTGGTGACGTAACACAGGTGCTTGGCATCGGTGTGCGCGCTCATGCGGATAACGTTCTCGTCGTCGGCGTTCAACACCGCGCAGTCGCGCGCCACCTCGACCACGATGCGTTTCACCTCCGCCAGCTGTTCCAGCGTGTTGATGCCTTTCATGCCCAGGTGGTCGCTCTTCACGTTGAGCACCGCGCCCACGTTGACGAAGGGCACGCCCATGCCGGCGCGCAACAGGCCGCCGCGTGCCACTTCCAGCACGGCGATGTCGATCTTCGGGTCGGCCAGCACCATGCGCGTGGCCACCGGACCGGTCATGTCGCCTTCCACGGTGCGCTGGCCGTCGATGTAGACGCCGTCGGTCGTCGTCAGCCCCGGCGTGTAGCCAGCCATCTTGGTGATGTGCGCCAGCATGCGGCTGGTGGTTGTTTTGCCATTCGTGCCTGTAATGGCGGCAATCGGCACGCGGCTGGGCGAGCCCGGCGGAAAGAGCATGTCGATGACGGGCCCGGCGGCATCGCGCGGTGTGCCTTCGCTGGGCGCCACGTGCATGCGGAAGCCCGGCGCGGCGTTGATTTCGCAAATGCCCGAACCTGAATTGGCGCCGGCCTTGTAGCTTTCGCTGATGTCGGGGCAGAGAAAGTCAACACCGCCGACGTCCAGCCCGATGGCGGTGACGGCGCGCACCGCCATCTCGCGGTTGTCGGGGTGGATGATGTCGGTCACGTCGGTGGCCGTGCCGCCGGTGGACAGGTTGGCGGTGCTGCGCAGCAAGACCTCCTGGCCGGCCGCCGGCACGCTGTCGACCGTCAACCCCTGGCGCGTGAGCATCATGCCGGCCTGCGCGTCGAGCTCGATGCGCGTCATCACCTTCTCATGCCCGATGCCGCGGCGCGGGTCTTGATTCAAGGTGTCCACCAGCTGCTGGATGCTGCGGCTGCCGTCACCGATGACCCGCCCCGGCGTGCGCCTGGTGGCCGCGATGAGTTCGCCGCCCACCACCAGCAGCCGGTGGTCTTCGCCCGAGAGGTAGGTTTCTACGATGACGCTGCTGCTGTGTTCAGCCGCTGCCGCAAAACCGGCGCGCACCTCGTCGGCTGTTTTCAGGCCGATGCTGATGCCGCGCCCATGGTTGCCGTTGTAGGGCTTGGTGACGACCGGGTAGCCCAGGCGCTCGGCGGCACGAACCGCGCGGTCGGCGCTGCGCACGAGTTCCTGCTTCGGCACCGGCAGGCCGCAGTTGCCGAGGATCTTGTTGGTTTCTTCCTTGTCCTGCGCCAGTTCCACCGCGATGTAGCTGGTGCGCCCCGTCACCGTTGCCTGAATGCGCTGCTGGAACTTGCCGTGGCCCAGCTGGATGAGGCTTTGTTCGTTCAGGCGCAGCCACGGAATGTCGCGGTCCGTTGCGGCCTTGACCAGCGAGGCCGTCGAAGGCCCGAGGGCGCGGCGCTGCGCGTAGCGGATGAATTCGTCGCGTGCTTCGGCCCACACCCAGCCTTCGGGCACCACGCCTTCGGTGCGAATCTCGGCCGGCAGCAGTGAACACAGCAGCTTGACGGCGAGTTCCGCGGCCTCCAGACCCTCGTCGCGTTGCTCGTATTCATAGACCACGGTATAGACGCCGGGCTGCCCATCGACGCTGCGCGTCTTGCCGAAGCTGATGTCTTCGCCCGAGATGTTCTGCAGCTCGATGGCCACGTGTTCCAGCACATGGCCCAGCCAGGTGCCGTCGGGGTCGGATTCGTCACCCCGCATGCGCCTGATGAAACCCCCGGCCACGCCGTAGCTGCAGCCGTGATCCTGCAGCCCGGGCAGCGCCGCCACCAGCGCGTCCACGTAGGCGGCGCCCAGCCTGCCCGTGGGCCAGGCTTCCAGCGGCCCGAGATCGAGCACGAGCTTGATGACAGGAAAGTGGGCGTACAGCGACGGGCCCACATACACATTGCGTTCGACGATGCGCATCGCGCCGGCTCCTTCTGGCTGCAGGGAAGTCTGGGCCACGCCCTGCAAGATCACAGCAAGAGAGGGCGCACCGCGGCTCGATGATGCCAGCGCCATCGCTGCCGACTGGCGCGGGTTTTCCGGGCCTTTGGCCTTGGCGGCGGGTGCGGCGGGCGGGTGTGCTGGCGCGCCCCGGGGGCAGTCAGGCAAGGCCGAACTTGCGGGTTCGCGGGGGTTCGCGCGGGTCCGTCCGGTTTCGCTCGGGTTCAGTGTTCGGTTGCACTGCTTGCGCGGGCGAGCCCCAGCGCGGCAGCCTGACTCAGCGTTCGATGCGGCTGATTTTTGTGCCTTGAATGCTCAGGCTGGCCATCAGGCCCTTCTGGTCGGTGATGAAGGCATAGGCGTCGTCCTTCAGCGTCGTGGTCGTCAGGTTCTTCGCGACACCTTCGTCGACCAGCACCATGCTGGGCCCGACGCCGATTTCCCAACCCTTGGTCTTGGCGAGGTACTGCACGGCCTTGTCGCTCATCAGGAAGACGACATAGGTGTAAGACTCGGCACCGGCCTGCCAGCCCCACGAGCCCGAGACCGAGTTGTAGTACTCGGTGACCTTGCCGCCCTGCATCAGCACGCCTTCGCCGTAGCCGCCGCCGAAAACCAGGCCGGCCTTGACGATCTTCGGGAACACGAGGATGGCCTTGGCCTTCTTGCCGACGAATTCTGCGTTCGGGTTGGCCTTGTAGAGATTCTGCAAGGCTTGCGCGGCCTCCTTGTCGAGTTCTGCGGCAGAAACCGCCAGCGCCGGGGCGCCGATGGAGGCCAGGCCCAGAACGCAGGCGGTGGCCAGCAGGCCTCGATGGAGTTGTCTTCTCGTGCAGACCATGGTCTCGTCCTTGCGGTGATGGAAGGGAGTTGAAGTGGCCAGGGACCCTGGTCGAGCCTCGGCGCCCAGACCATCGCTGCTGTCTGCCGGTGCGTCTGTTAGCCAGCGCACGCTGCACCTCGCGTGCTGCCGTTCGTCGCACTGGCGGTGCGGGCCTATCGCGCATTGCCTATGCTTCACGGCTTACGCACCCTTCAAGGCTCAATTCATGTCCGATGTCCGCCAGCGCAAGTCTTTCCTCGGCCGCCTGTGGTGGCTGGTGGACGCCAGCCGCCGCCTACTGCTGAACCTGCTCTTCCTGGCTCTGCTGGGCGGCTTGCTGTGGCTGCTGTTCAAGCCCGGCGCGCCGGCATTGCAGGACAAGACAGCGTTGGTGCTGAACCTGTCCGGCCCGGTGACTGAACAGAAAGGCGGCACGGCCCGCAGCAGCGCGCTGAAGCAACTGCAGGGCGAGGAAACCGCCAGCAGCCAGCTGCGCGACGTGCTGGCCGTGCTGGACGCCGCCGCCCAGGACCCGCAGGTGCCGCATGTCGTCTTGGCGCTTGACGATTTCGGCGGCGCCGGCCTGCCCACGTTGCGCGAGCTGGCCGCCGCCATCGACCGCTTCAAGGCCAGCGGCAAGCCCGTCTACGCCTGGGGTGCCAACTACGACCAGCGCAGCTACTTCCTCGCCGCGCACGCCACGGAAGTCTGGCTGCACCCGATGGGCTCGATGCTCGTTGAAGGCTACGGCCGCCAGCGCAACTACTACAAGGACGCGTTCGACAAGCTCGGCGTGCAGGCCACGGTGCTGCGCGTGGGCAAGTTCAAGAGCGCAGGCGAAACCTATTCGGCCAACGCACCGTCGGCCGAGGCACTGGAAGCCGAGAAGTACCTGTTTGATGCCATGTGGGCGAGCTGGCTGAAGAGCGTGGAAACCGCGCGCAAACTGCCTGCCGGCAGCGCCACCGCCTTCATCGACGCATTGCCCGAGCGCATGGCCGCCGCCGGCGGCGATCAGGCGCAGCTGGTGCTGAAGGAAAAGTTCGTCGACAGCCTGAAGACGCGCGACGAGATGCGCGCCTTCCTGATGGAAAAAGGCGCCAAGGACGACAAGGGCGAAAGCTTCCGGCAGATCGACTTCAAGGACTATCTGGCCCGCATCAAGCCCGCCACCGAAGGCGATGCCGTCGGCGTGATCGTGGCCGAAGGCGAAATCGGCGACGGCCAGGCGCCGGGCGGCAGCATCGGCGGCGAATCGACCTCGGCGCTGATTCGCAAGGCGCGCGAAGACAAGAACATCAAGGCCCTGGTGCTGCGCGTGGACTCGCCCGGCGGCAGTCCTTATGGCTCAGAGCTGATCCGCAGAGAACTCGAGTTGACACGCGCTGCCGGCAAGCCCGTCGTGGTGTCGATGGGCGACCTGGCGGCTTCGGGCGGCTACTGGATCAGCATGGCCGCCGACGAGGTGATTGCCGACGAAACCACCATCACCGGCAGCATCGGCGTGCTGGCCATCCTGCCCAGCGTCAAGGGCGCGATGGACAAGGTGGGCGTGAACACCGCGGGCTACGGCACCACCTGGCTGGTCGGCGCGCTGGACCCGCGCAAGCCGATCGACCCGCGCATGGCCGGCCTGGTGCAAGCGGCCATCGACCGCTTGTACGCCGACTTCACGCAGGCCGCGGCCAAGGCGCGCGGAACAACCCCGGAGAAGATCAACGAGTTCGCCCAAGGCCGCGTCTGGACGGGTGCGCAAGCGCTGGAACGGGGCCTGGTCGACAAAGTGGGCAGCTACCGCGATGCCCTGGCCGCCGCCGCCGCGCGCGCCAAGCTGGGCAGCGACGCGCCCGTGCGCTACATCGAACGTGAGCCGAGCCGGCTGCAGCAGATGTTGGCGCAGTTCGGTGTCAGCGAAACTGGCCTGGCGGCCCGGCTGCTGGCCGCTGTCGCACCAGGCCTGGCCATCAGCAGCCCTGTGCAAGCCTTCTTGCCCGGCGCGCCCCAGGCCGTGGTCGACGGCGTGCAGCGCGACCTGGCCTGGCTGGCCGGCACGACTGGGCAGCGCCGGCCCTTCGAAGCCGTGGTGCACTGTTTGTGCGGCTCGCCCTGAACATGGGGTGTTGATATAGAAATGCCCGTTATGCCGGGGTG
>Ga0209490_10002639_pt1 | contig 16910 bp, 11 predicted proteins | sample MAT06_FD_187209 | JGI IMG/M metagenome (GOLD analysis project Ga0209490, IMG submission 187209) | Freshwater microbial communities from Lake Fryxell liftoff mats and glacier meltwater in Antarctica - MAT-06 (SPAdes) (version 2) | ecosystem: Environmental > Aquatic > Freshwater > Ice > Liftoff...
CTGAAAGCTACCGGTTTGGGTAACGGCAAGAAATGCTTGAAGCTGCTCTAAGCGCATAGATGTTTTAGTCTAGGTAACATTTGGGGCGATCGTAATTAGTATCTGTGATTAAAAAATCATAATCACACTAACCGATTTATACCCCAAGTTTAGTAGGGTTTGATACAGCTACAGATTAGTTTTGAGTTATGGGCGATCGTCCGCAACAAGATCCACCATCCGAAATCGCCCTTGATTATTGGTTATTTACCAAAACAGATATTTTGCCAATATCCAATTTTGTTCATCTCATTGTACCAATTACAATATCTTTTGATTCACATTAGGGTTCTGCTCTTGAGCATAAGATTCATTCGTAAAATAGTAATGACTGTGCGGTTCATTTTTAGGAATCACTCCATTTACCACCAAGCCCAGAACGTGCTGACTGGATTTCTTCAACAACTCTTTCGCAAAAGTCACAGTACCAGAATTCAGAACTCCCGGCCGCACAACCAATAACATCCCATCCGCCTTATTCCCCAGAATCAGAGCTTCAGCAGCAACATTCAGAGAGGGAGCATCAATAATCACGGCATCATAACTAGCCGAAAACTGCTTAATTAATAAAGTGAGTCGCTGCGAGTCTAACAGAGCCATTGGATTAGGCGGAATCACCCCACAAGGGAGCACATCTAAATTATCCATCACTTGGGCGATCGCATCCCCAAACCCAGCCTGTCCCACTATCACATTACTTAAACCAACTTGATTCGGAAGATCCCAAATCCCATGTTGAGTAGGACAGTGCATATCCGCATCTACCAGCAAAACCTTCCGTCCCAATTGAGCTATGGCCACAGCCAAATTAGCCGATACAGTAGACTTGCCCTCTTGCGGTAGCGAACTACTCACCACAATCACTTTCAGCTCTTTATCCGAACTCAAAAACCTCAGATTTGCCTGAAGCATTCGATAAGCAGCACTACTCGAATTATGAGGAGTATCCCTAACCACAATCTGTCCAGGAGATAGCTGTAAATCTTGCTCAGCAGACTTAAGTCGCCAGGAGTTGCGCCGAGGATTTTTTTCAGGCTTTTTATAAAAAGGAATCACCCCCAACAAAGTAAAGCCAAACAATTCCCTCGCCTCTTCAATAGTTTTCACAGACTTATCTTGAGACTCTAAAAGAATCGCCACAACTATACCGAGCAAAATTCCCAACAAGCTACCCGACACCAGCAATAAAGACTTACGAGAAGCCACTGGTTCTTCAGGAACACTAGGCCTTTGGACAATGCGAGCATTCCCCACTTGCTGATTTTCAGTAATCCGAATTTGCTGAAGTTTTTTCTGCAATTCCTCATAATCCGCTTCAGACTCTTGGAGTTTTCTTTCTAGTTGCCGCTTTTCCTTCTCTAGCCTCGGCAAAGCTTTTACCCGCTGTTTGTAGCCAGCTAGAGCATTTGATAGAATAGTAACTCGCTGAGCCAAACCCTGGCGATCTACATCTACCTTGATAAATTCTTCGATCAGTTTTGGCTTGACTTCTCCTATCTGTAAGCTTTGATTTGGCGACTGTTGCTGCCCACCTAAAACTTGTTGTATTTGTTTGTCTAGTAAAGCTTTCATAGTAGCTTTCTTAGTTTCCAACCTAATTATGATCGGTGAGCTATCCAGATAGCGATTTTGCTCGATCGCTAACTGACGCTCTATCTGTTTATATTCTTTCAGAGCTTCTTGTACAGTGCTAGATTGGCTGAGAGTGCTGGCTGTCAATGCTTGCTGCGGATTCATTTGTAACTCTTTTTCAAATGCTTTCGACTTAGCAGTTGCCTTCAGGAACTCAGAATTAGCTTGGTCAATTTGACTTTCTAGTTCCGCCATCACTACCACTGCTGATTTAGCTTCTTCTTCAAGATTGACAATTTTATTATATTCTTTCAATTTACTCAAATCTGCCGCTGCTTTTCGCATATTCTTATCTGATTGAGGCAGTTTTGTTTCAATAAACTGTCTGATAGACACAGCTTCTAGACGATTTACCTTTTGATTATTATCTATATAAAAATCCATCATAGTTTTTACAACATCTGCTGCTATTTTCGGTTTTTTATCTTTGTATGAAACTATGAGAATATCAGCTCCCCGAATACTAGCTACTGTCAGATTCTTCAAAAAATCTTTTATTTTGAGAGGTGTGTTCTTAGCATCTTTTAATTGAAGTATACTTATAGTTTTTTCGATATTTTCAACAGAGCGAATCAGTTCGATCTCCGTAGTCAGGGGGTTACTTTGCTCCGCCGCAGGAGTCAACTGTCCCATTTCTTTTCCTAATTCGGTTAAAGTAGAGCCAGGAGTTGTTTTCTTAAACAACAGCTTTCCTTCCGCTTCATAAATTGGTTTTTCCTTAAGCGTACTATAGGTGGTGAGTGCCAGAACCGAGGCAAATACAGCTAAGGCTGGTAGCCATCTGCGCTTCAGAATTTGCCAATATTCCTGAAATCCGATACCAGTTTCAGTTGATTCCATCAGTTACTCCCGAAATGTTATGTTTTGTAAACTAAAAACCTAAGCATTAAAACTATTATTTAAGACGTTTAGCCTATCACGACAAGTCCAATCATGCCATCGTTTTAAGAAATATGTTGTTTGTACTCGGAATAACCGACAAGTTTATAGATATTTGTGAAGATAAGGTAAAGATTTATGAATTTATGAGCAACAAGACCAATGGAAAGAGAGAATAGGTGCATCCGTAAGGTGATATCACAAAACTAAATTCAGAAACAAGCTGAAGAAATAGGAAATACTATTTCTAGTACCATCTTAATCATGTCGCTTGAGTAAAAAAAACTTGAATTAAAAAGCTGATTAATTTAATAAAACGAGGTGATGGAAAAATTTGATAATCAGAAAGGACAGGGTGCATCTGGTGCGCGTGCAAATATATTCCTCGTAGGGGCTTCGCCTTACCACTCATTGAGATGCACTCGGTTGAAAGATTTTAGAATCAGCAACGAAATCTAGTCTTAAGAAACTTTTGTGTCAGTAGCATCTTATGAATAGAATACTCAAAAAAATCACCCGAGTGCTGGTGGGATTAAGAACACGTCATTTTTTGATGATTGATGGAATTTGTTTTACGATCGCCCCTGTATTAGCCCTGAAAATTCGTTTAGATGATGATACATTGAATTTTGCTCCATACCTACAGGGTTTAGCGATAATTACAGTATTATTTTTAGCAGTCAAACTTACAGTATTATACTGCGGTGGCTTCTATAAGCGTTACTGGCAGTATGCTGGGCTGGAAGAAATGGCACAAATAGCGATGCTGATAGGCGTATCCCTAACAGTGGAAATTATCTTGTTCCAACAACTCTACCACCTCGATAATTCACCGATCGCCCATCTGCCGCGATCGCTGCCGCTGCTAGACGCTATGATCAGCTTCATGTTAGTTGCGGCAACACGTTTCAGCATTCCAGCCCTCACCAGATGGAACCAAAAACCGTGGAAAGTTCAAAAGCGCGTTCGGGTGCTGATAGTCGGTGCGGGTAGTGCAGGCACATCTCTGGCGCAAACCATGCAGAGGAGCCCGGAGGTAGGACTCGATCCCATCGCTTTCATTGACGACGACCCCCAAAAAATCACCAAGCGGATTCGTAGACTGAATGTACTCGGCAGTCGTGGTAGCATTCCCGAATTAGTGCGATCGCTAAATATCGGCAAAGTCATGATAGCCATCCCCTCAGCAGCGGGAAAAGAGATTAGAGAAATCGTAGAAATGTGCCAATCAATTGGAGTGCCAACCAGTACCCTCCCCGGCCTCAATGAAATCATCAACGGTCGCGTCAGTTTAGGTTGTCTCAGAGAAGTGCAGATTGAGGACTTACTGCGTCGCGCCCCCATCCAAACCGATATCGAGAAAGTCTTGGTATTAATAGGAGGCAAAAAAGTCCTAATTAGTGGTGCGGGCGGCTCCATTGGGAGCGAACTTTGTCGCCAAATATTAAAGTGCGATCCTGCCGAAATCATCATCGTTGGACACGGAGAAAATTCTGTATTCAACATTCAACAAGAACTAACGAAAGTTCTGTCAGAACTCGAAAAAACCCGAAAAACCCGAACAGATACTACTCGCATTACAGCTTGCATCGCCGACATTCGTTTACTCGATCGACTAGAGTACGTTTTTGAAACAGTTAGACCAGACATGATTTTTCATGCGGCCGCTCACAAACACGTACCCATGATGGAATTAAACCCACCGGAAGCGATTACCAACAATGTGCGGGGGACAAAAAATCTGCTGAATATGGCATTGAAATACAATGTAAAAAACTTTGTGATGATTTCCACCGACAAAGCGGTGAATCCAACTAGCATTATGGGAGCTAGCAAAAGAGTAGCCGAAATGCTGGTGCTGCAAGCAGCAAAAAAAAGCAAAAATCCCTTTGTAGTGGTTCGTTTCGGTAATGTTCTTGGCAGCCGCGGTAGCGTCGTCCCGACTTTCAAGCGACAAATTGCTGAGGGCGGGCCGATTACAATTACCCATCCAGATATCTGTCGCTATTTCATGACGATTCCCGAAGCAGTTCAACTGGTTTTGCAAGCAGCAGTCATCGGTGGCGGTGGGGAAGTGTTCATGCTGGAGATGGGGGAACCAGTCAGAATTTTCGATTTGGCAAATGATTTGATTCGGCTCTCAGGATATGAAGTTGGGAAAGACATTGAAATCGCCTTCACGGGGCTGCGGCCTGGAGAAAAGTTGTTTGAAGAACTATTTATTCCCGGTGAGAAATACAACAAAACTAAACATGAAAAAATTCTGAGTTTGGGCAATGCCAGCCACATCATCAAAGAAAATATTGAGCTGGAAGTAGAAGCTCTTTGTCAAGCGGGCGATCGTAATGATACCAAGGTAATTGTCTCAATGCTACAGCAGTTAGTCCCTGAGTACGTACCGGGATATTCAACAGCCTATTCGCACAATACAGCCGAAGAAGCCACCGCTCCGGCAAAGATTAACAGTGCAGCATCTGTGCAGTTAGAGAATGATTTGCGGGTAGCTCTGGCGAATGAGGAGTTTCGGATTCACTATCAGCCGATCGTCTGCCTGGAAACTAATCAGATTAGTAGTTTTGAGGCGCTGTTGCGCTGGCAGCATCCGAATCGAGGTTTGCTGTGGCCCGACGAATTTTTACCAGTCGCAGAAGAAACGGGCTTGATTGTGCCTATTGGCGAGTGGGTGCTGCGAGAAGCTTGCAACCAGACGCAGATTTGGCAATCGGAATTTCTGCTTAAGTCTCCTTTGACAGTCAGCGTGAATCTGACTAGCAAACAGTTGTTCCACGCTGACTTAATTGAGACGATCGACCAAATATTGAAGGAAACAAATCTTAATGCTTCGAGTTTAAAGTTAGAAATTCCTGAAGATGTTGTAACGCATAATCCTGAGAGGGCTGGGTCGGTTTTTGTCCAGCTTAAAACTTTAGGATTGCAAGTACAAGTTGACCATTGTGGTCTGAGTAATCTATCATTAATTCAGCTCTATCAATTGACGCGACTTAAGTACGGAAAATTCGATAGTTTGAAGCTAGATTGTTCTCTAGTCAGCGGACTAGATGGTAATAACCCGAACTTAGAAATTTTTCACAAAATCATTGCGATAACTCAGGAGTTAGGTATGGGCATGATTGCTACAGGAGTGGAAACGAAATGGCAAATAGATCGGCTCAAAGCTCTGAAGTGCCTCTACGGCCAGGGATACTTTTTCTCGAAGCCAGTCGAAGGCTCTAAGGTGGAGACATTGATTGGTGCGATGAGTGCTCAAAGTTAATCGTGGCATTTGTCAAGGGATTTTGGATTAGAAATTTACGATTTTGGATTGACCAATTAGTAATTAGCTACGAATGCAACAGCTCAAACCACTAACATTACGCCGGAATTTTTCCTGGACTTTCACTGGTAATCTCGTTTATGCGGCTTCCCAGTGGGGGATGTTGGTGTTGCTTGCTAAGTTGGGCAGTCCTGAAATGGTGGGTCAATTTACTTTGGGTTTGGCAGTAACAGCACCTGTTATCATGTTTACTAATCTGCAACTGCGGGCTATTCAGGCGACAGATGCTAAAAAACAGTATGTTTTCGCCGACTATTTGGGTCTGAGGCTAATTGGCACTGGTTTGGCGCTGCTGATTATTGCAGGAATTACGCTGAAAGCTGGTTATCGCTGGGAGACTTCGCTAGTGATTTTGGCGATCGGCTTAGCGAAGGCCTTCGAGTCAATTAGCGACGTGTTTTATGGTCTGATTCAACAGCACGAACGGATGGATCGAATTGCGATCGCGCTGATGATTAAAGGCCCTCTATCGCTGTTATTTTTAGGCATCGGAGTGCTTTTCACCAAAACAGTTTTGGGGGGAGCAGTAGGATTAGCTATTGCTTGGGCGATCGTGCTATTTGCCTGCGACATTCGCAACGGTGCGTTAATCCTGAAGAGTTCCCAAAAAGCAGAAAGGGACAACTTTGTAGAGACAGGATTCATCGCATCGGAAGTCGGGGAGCATTCTGACTCAACCGAAAATTCAACCCCCTTAACCCCCCCTTGGCAAGAGGGGGAGAAAATTCAAAATCAGTTGCTCCCCCGCTGGCATTTGAAAACCTTGAGAAAGTTAATATGGCTGGCTTTGCCTCTGGGCTTCGTGATGATGTTGGTTTCCCTCAACAGTAATATCCCTCGATACTTTATCGAGCGTTATTTGGGAGAGCGACAACTGGGCATTTTTGCTGCAATGTCTTACCTGATGGTGGTTGGAAATATGGTAGTGAGTGCGCTAGCTGAGTCGGCTAGTCCGCGACTCGCGAAATATTATGCAGCAGGAAATAGCACTGCTTTTCGCACACTTCTATTCAAGTTGGTAGGAGTTGGTGCAGTGCTGGGAGGGGCGGGTGTTTTAGTCGCTGTTGTTGCTGGGCGGGAGATATTGACTCTTCTTTATCGGCCAGAATACGGTCAACAGGCTGATTTGTTTGTGTGGCTGATGGTGGCGGCGGGAATAGGTTATGTGTCTTCGTTTTTGGGTTACGCGATCACGGCTGCTAGATACTTCCGTATCCAAATGCCTTTGTTTGCGGTCGTGACGGGGAGTTCTGCGCTCAGTTGTCTCTGGTTAATTCCGACTATGGGAGTGCGAGGGGCTGCGATCGCGCTGATCGTTGGGGCAGTTGTTCAAGCAAGTTTTAGTTTAGGGGCGATCTATCACGCACTATACAAATTTCATCGATCTGTAGCGACAAACAATTTAGATAGGTGATTGATAAAAGCGATAGATATCATGCAATCTTGTCCAGATATCAGAATCAGGAGCTAGGTACAAATGACTCAATGTTCAGATTGTCGAATGTTAGTTGATAATCAATGTTCAGCTTATACAAAAGCTAAGGAAGTCCTAGGGCGAGAAATTCCCCCACCTCCCCTAGGAGCTTGCATGATTCCCATTGTTGAAGACTATCTTTCTTTAATTCAGCCGGGAATGAGGGTATTAGATATTGGCTGCGGTACTTGGAGTACGATCAAAACTCATTGTGAAAAAGTGGGAGCAACCTACGAAGGAATTGACATTGATGAGGAGTATTTTGGAATTAAAACGATTGCAACTCGTCTCGAAAACCTAGCTGAACTATCTTTTCCCGATGAAATTTTTGACTTCGTGATTGGCAATCAAACTATGGAACACTGGGAAGAATATGGCTGCTCTTTAGATTGGGGATTATATCAATGTTTTCGCGTCTGCAAGCCTCAAGGTCGCGTGTTAATGAATGTTCCTATTTATTTTCATGGAACTAAAACCTTTATGTTGGGAGACTTAGATAAAATCAAAGATGTATTTAATCCTTTTTCGAGTCAAGTTTCTTTCCATCCTTGGGGCAATCCATCTTATCCCTTGCCAGGTTTATTACCTTACCCTGGATACTGGGTTCTGCGTGATAAACCCGCCTACGTTTTAGATATTCACGCCATAAAAGATCGACCCCTTACCAAGGGATATAACAACAATAAAGCCCTGAGTGGAAGATTGTCGCAATTACGCAATTATCCTTTTTCTTACAATATTTACCGGGTGTTGCGAAAACTGGGTCTATTTTCAAAAGGTTATGAGTTTCAAGAATCTCATTAATCCTAAGATATGAAATAAGCTGTTCAGCATCTAAATTCACGAAGCAATGTAAGCCAGTCAAAGGTTTCATCCTCGTAAATACGCAGTTTAAATGCTTAACAGCTTAACCATCATTCTTATCAGGATGTCTAGGCTGATATGTAAGTCTAAATAATGTTTGCTCTTTACTAAGAAATCAAATGAAAGTTTTAATTTTGTACAAAAAAGTAATAATACCCCAAAGAATTGTTTTTAATATACTTGTATCAACTCTCTTAATATTGACAATTTTAGTGGGATTTAATGTAGGGTGTGCTAGAGCAGTAGAAAGCGTTGTCATAACCTCTCCTATCTTTCCAGGAAATGTCGCAAGTAATACATATTCAATGAACGTAAATGGTCAAAATGTGTTTGTGGCAAAATATAATTCATTAAGTTATGTTCATTTTGCTTTTGCTGGGAAAGTAGAAATAAATATCACCGTTAAAGAACCTGTTCAAAACTATACCCTTAGTCCCAAAAGATATAACATTCCCTCCCGGCAGAATGGAAATACAATTAAGTTTTCCCTTACCATTCCCAGAAAGCTGATCATTCATAAAGTTAATTCGCTGGATGAAAAACTTTTTATTTTTGCCGAACCTTTAGAAGCGAATCAGCCCAATTTGTCAGATTCAAAAGTAACAAATATTATGGCTTATGGAGTTGACAATCGTGGTGAAATTGATGGCACAGAAAATATCCAAAAAGCGATTGATGATGTTGCCAATGTCCAGGGAGTCCTTTATTTTCCTCCGGGTATTTATAAAACTAAGCAACTGAATCTAAAAAGCAATATAACTCTGTATTTAGCATCGGGATCAATGCTGAAAGCCACGACAGAAATAAACCCTTCCTACGGACAGGGACTCCTCAATCTGAAAGATGTCAATCATGTCAAAATTAGGGGACGAGGAATGATTCATGGAAATGGCTCTTATTGGCGACCTAGAGGAGGTTGGTATAGTTTAATTGATGCTGAAAATTCAAGTGATATTGTTTTAGAAGACATCATTCTTCAAGACTCTTGTGTGGCGAATGTTTGGATTGGGAATAGTGAAAATTGGCAGATATACAATGTCAAAATATTGGCAGATGCCCAAGATTTTGTCAATACAGATGGCTTCGATTTTTGGTCTTCCAGAAATATAACCGTTGACAATGTTCTTTACCTGGGTACAGATGATGCTACATCTCAGGGCGGCGACAAAAAGGGTTATATCAAAGACAATGAAAATATTAATATCGTAAATTCTGTGTTTTATGGAGGCGGTGGTTTCAAACTAGGCACGTCTGCGGAGCAAGATGTTATCCAAAATATTACCTACGAAAATATCGATGTGGTGTATGCAGACAATTTTTCAGGACTCTGGCCTGTTACAGGAGCTAATTTTCAGAATATATTCTTCAAAAATATTAGAGTTGAAGACATTCTGGACGCTCCTAAAGGATGGGGATCTGCCGATCTATTTCAGTGGCGTATTATGGTAGCATCATGGGAACCAACTTCTTCTCCTAACAATTTAGGTTATATTAGAAACGTCTATGTCTACAATCTGACTGTTGACGATCACGGTGGCAAAAATTCGGTTTTTCAGGGCTACGATTCGCAACACGACATCAGTAATGTAACTTTTGACAACCTGTATGTTGAAGGCAAGCTGGCTTTAAGCCCCAAAGATGCCTACTTTGATATTGCCAATCAATATGTTGATTTAAAGTTTACCAGCAGCAATCCTAAAATTGTGAACATTACAGCAAAAAACCTCTATGCGTCTCGATCAGGTGATGCGGGGCAGTTTCGCATCACCCGCACGGGGGACACGAGTCAAGCATTAACGGTAAAGTACACTATCAGGGGGACAGCAAAAAACGGAACGGATTACCAAACTATTCCTAACACTGTGACAATTCCGACTGGTGCTACTGAAGCGACGATCACCATTCAACCCCAGAATAATACCAAACAAGAAGAGTTAAAGACAGTGCTTCTCTCCTTGGAAAACCTACCAAATAGTACCGATTATATGCTTGGCCCAGATTTTCATGCAGTAGTAAATATTCGTAACTAACTAAATAGGAGAACTATAGTGAGCAGTTATCCCCATATTAACCAACATATCCGGCATCCCATACGTATTCTCCATGTTGTAGGAGGAATGAACCGGGGGGGGATCGAAACTTGGTTGATGCACATTTTGCGGCACATCGATCGCGATCGCTTTCACATGGACTTTCTGGTTCACACGGCAGAACCGTGCGCTTACGATGACGAAGTGTACGCTATCGGCAGTAAAATTATCCCCTGCCTTAACCCGTCAAAACCTTGGCTGTACGCCAGCAACTTCAAACGAATTTTGCGCGAGTACGGGCCTTATGATATCGTTCATAGCCACGTTCACCACTTCAGCGGTTATGTTCTTTGGTTAGCAAAGCAAGCAGGAATACCTGTTCGCATAGCCCACAGCCACAACGATACCTCCGCCGTCGAAGCTAAAGCAGTATGGCATCGTCGCTTATATCTAGCTTTAACAAAAAATTGGATGGCCCGCTATGCGACTATGGGTTTGGGATGCAGCCACAAAGCAGTAGCGAACCTCTTTGGTTCAGATTGGCAAAGCGATCCGCGTTGGCGAGTTCTTTACTACGGTATTAACTTAACTCCCTTTCAAAAGCAGGTAGATTCAGGTTCCCTGCACGTGGAATTAGGCATACCAACTGATGCCTTTGTGATTGGTCACGTCGGGAGATTTGCCGAGCAAAAAAACCATGTATTTCTCTTAGAAATCGCCGCTGAAGTTGCCAAGCGAGAACCGAAAATGCGTCTGTTGCTGCTGGGTGAAGGTTCGCTGCGGTCAGACATCGAGCAGAAAGTTTTGCAGGTGGGTTTGAGCGATCGCGTCATCTTTGCAGGTATCAGACCAGATGTACCCGAAATCATGGGAAGCATTATTGATATATTTCTATTTCCATCTCTTCACGAAGGTCTGGGCTTAGTGTTAATTGAAGCACAGGCAGCCGGACTGCCCTGTATCTTTTCCAGTGTTGTTCCCGACGAAGCAGATGTCGTCAAGCCTCTAGTGCGGCGGCTGTCCCTGTCGCAACCAGCTTCAGAATGGGCTGAGGGGGTTTTAACTCAGCGAGATGCAGGATCAACTATTACTAAGTCTGATGCCTTAGCGCTTGTGGAAACCAGCCCATTCAATATTGAGACATCTGTGAAGCAGTTGGAAAGCATTTATCAAGCTCAATTCAATAGCGAGGCTTCTGTATGAATGGAAAAAATGTTCGCCCTCAAGCCCCCTACAAAAACAGTTCTTTCATTTCTTTTTTTCTCACCCTTTCAATACTAATAGAATTTCTCCCGCGATCGGAGCAGTATTGGCACTGGTTTGTCATTCCTGTTGCATTGAGTGGCATTTTAATAGGCATTGATGCTGTTGACTGGTTTCGCGGTCGCTTGAATATCTTCGATCCTGTTGGCATTCTCGGTTTACTCGGTTTCCATTTCTTTTTTTTAGCACCTCTCCTCCACGTTAGATGGGATTCTTGGTTAGAACCTTGGTACACTCCCCCTCCAGACTGGCGGCCTTGGCTTGGCTATATGGCAATCCTTAATTTCATGGGTCTTTGCATATATCGCCTGTCCAGAAGTCCTGGCATCACACCTGCAAAGCATCAGTCAAAGCGAAAAATAATCTGGACAGTTAACCAGAAGCGATTTATACCAGTTCTGACAATTTTCCTATTGCTTTCTGCGGCACTACAGGTATTAACTTACCAAAAATTTGGCGGGGTAATGAATTACATCAATGCTGCCACATCTACATCTCCAGATGCAGACTCAAGCCAATTCCAAGGCATGGGTATGATCTTCATAGTTTCAGAAAGCTTTCCCATTTTGGCAATGATGGGGTTTGCGGTCTATGCTCAAAAGTACAAGCGGCTCCGAACTTTGCCTGTATTAATAGGAGTTTTAATGGTATTTTTGGTATTGCAAATGTTTTTTGGCGGGCTCCGTGGCAGTCGTTCAAACACGATATGGGCGTTGTTTTGGGCATTAGGTATGATCCATTTTTGGCTGCGAAAAGTTTCTAAAAAAGAAATTGCTGTTGGCTTAGTTCTTTTGGTATTGTTTATGTATGTTTATGGCTTTTTTAAGAGTGGAGGTGTAGAGAGTGTTCAAAACGCTTTACAGGATCGTTCGGCTACGGAAGAAAAATCAGGTAGAACATGGAAAGGTTTACTGTTGGGAGACTTGGGACGGAGTGAAGTTCAAGCCTTTGTGCTATACCGCATAGTGCGTCACAATAGTGATTACGAATATGCGTGGGGCAGAACTTATTTTGCTGGAACTATTATCCTGATACCGAGTGCTATTTTACCGAATAAACCTCCTAACAAATATTTGGAAGGAACAGATGTCATGTCTGGCAAGGGTTCTTACAATCCTCAAGAGCCTGGAAGATGGGTCGCATCGAAGGTGTACGGGCTTACTGGCGAAGTAATGCTCAACTTTGGCCCCCTGCCAGTTCCCCTTGCTTTTATTGTATTAGGGGTTATGGTAGGTCGGGTTAAACGTTGCCTTGTGACCTGGGACTCTGGGGATATCAGGTTACTCTTGCTGCCAGTGATGGTAAATTTTTGTTTTGTAGTTCTTATCAGTGACCTTGATAATGATATATTTTTCCTTTTAAAAAATGCCGGGTTTCCAATTTTGCTGATTTGCCTAATTCACAAAAAAATAGTTGTAGATCCTCAAAACGCAAGTCTGTCAGGATTAATAGAAAATGAAGTCTTTTTTGCTCCAACAATTCCTAAGTGATTTTAGATTTTCTTGGTCATTTACTATGCTAAACATTGTTACAACTCTCGAAAACAACTTTGCTTGATCCCTTCTTAAAACTGTCCGAAGTATTGAACTATCACTTTTCTTGTGAATGTGAAAGGACTCCGATCACTTTGGCAGGATTTCCGGCTACGATAGTGTGATCCTGAACATCTTTTGTCACAACAGAACCATCTCCAATTATTGAACCCCGTCCTATATATCGAACTTGTGGAAGGACAATTGCTCTATAGCCGATCCAAGCACCTTTACCAATAACCTTTCTACCTGGAGAGTAAAGTTCGCCTGATCTATTTTCAGGGTCATTATAATCATGAGTATTACCAAGCAGAGTCACATAATCTGCTAGAGTAACAGTATCTTCTATGACTATGTTTTTTCCAATATCACAGTATTTTCCAATGAAAATTTTTTCTCCTAGCTTAACATTCTCCTGAATTTGAGTATGGCAAAGAATAGTTACCCAATTTCCTATTTCTATAGTTTGTGCCCCGTCGGTAAATCGAACTTTCTCATGTATAGTGACCGGAAAACCGCAGGAGCGGGCAAACAACTTCAGGATTAAGCCACGAAGGATGCCCATCACCCTCCGTAAGGTTATTTTTTTTTATAAAGATATTTTGCTCATAACTACTCTTTCCTCAATCTTGCTAAACAATAATTATACAATACTCAACCTCACTTTGTCATGTATTCCCAAAATTAGCTTTCAAATTAGCGAAGGCTGCTTGCTCTAAGTTTTGTATAGTAAATGCTAAATTGGCGATTAGTATGTAATGATAGTGTTATCTGAATTTGAGCAACAAAGACTCCATAAATTGAATAAATTAGGAGAGGCAATATGAAAGTTGTGATCGCTCTGGAAGCTCGCTTCGATCGCACCCCAGATGGTGCAATTTGGACACTTGTAGGTTTTGCGTATTCGTTTTGGAAGCGATATCTCGATGTATTTGATCAGGTCTGTGTTGTCGCGCGTGTGCGCGATGTCCCTGATGTCCCTTCAGACTGGCAACGAGTCGATGGAGAAGGAGTTTCCTGTTTTCCCATCCCTTACTATCTTGGCCCTTGGCAATATCTTCTCAAAGCTTGGCAAGTTCAGCAAGCAGCCCAAAGTTCAGTAGGAAATAGGGATGCTGTGATTCTGAGGGTCGCTGGGATGATTGCTTCCTGCATCCAACCAATGTTAGTGCAAACAGGTCATCCTTATGCTGTAGAGGTGGTAGCCGATCCCTATGATGTTTTTGCACCTGGTTCTATCAAGAGTCCGCTTCGACCTTTTTTACGTTGGTACTCTCCCCGTCAGTTGCGGCATCAATGTTTTGAGGCATCAGCGGCAGCTTATGTGACTCAAGAAGCACTACAAAAACGGTATCCTTGCCCAAATTTTTCGATCGGTATGTCCGATGTAGAACTAGGTGAAGAAACATTCGTTGCCCAGCCCCGTTACTACCAGGAGAAAACAGCCCTATTCACTCTCATTTTTGTGGGAACAATGGCTCAACTTTATAAAGCGCCCGATGTCTTAATTAATGCAGTTGCCGTTTGTGTGCGTGAGGGATTAGATATTCAGCTTATTTTGATAGGTAATGGTCAGTACAGAGGAGAACTAGAAGCACAATCTCAGGCATTAGGAATAGGAAAAAGAGTAATTTTTCTCGGTCAATTACAGGCTGGGGAAGTAGTCCGATCGCAGTTAGATCGAGCGGATCTTTTCGTTTTACCTTCCCATCAAGAAGGATTACCTAGAGCAATGGTAGAAGCAATGGCAAGAGCTCTGCCTTGCATTGGTTCTACTGTAGGAGGTATTCCTGAACTCTTGCCAACAGAAGATATGGTACCCCCTGGCGATGCGGCGGCCTTGGCCACTAAAATCCGCGAGGTGGTCACTAACCCAGAACGCATGGCTCGGATGTCGGCTCGTAACCTGGAAAAAGCCCATAATTATCAAGATAATGTACTCCGTGAGAAACGAAATCTGTTTTATCGCTATGTGCGAGAGATAACATAAAAGTGGTTAAATTAGCCACAGCTATAAGTATAAAAAAATCATCAAGCTTCGGCAAATAGTTGTGTTCAAAAAATCAAACAGATGTTTTTTATAATCTGGAAATCGGAATAGTAATTTGAGGTAAAAAAATGCGAATGTTATTTGTAACCACGACTTCGGCAACTGCCTATGCTTTTGTCCTACCTTTTGCGAAGTATATGCGTGAAAAAGGTCACGAGATTTCGTTTGCCTGTTCATTCAAAAGTTTTGCAGATGCACCCTCTAGCGTTCAGGGGATAACCGATGCTGGATTCGTCGTTCACGAGATCCCATTTGCCAGAGAAATTAACGCTTTCCAAGATATCAAGGCATTTTGGAGTTTGACGAAACTGCTCCGAGACAGAAACTATGACTTGGTTCATACCCATACTTCTAAGGCCGGTTTTATCGGTCGTTTCGCTGCTAAAATGGCTGGCTGTCCCCTCGTAATTCATACTGTGCATGGTTTATCTTATTTAACCTATGATTCTGGGTTTAAGCGGAATTTATTTATAGTTTTGGAAAAATTAGCAGCTCCTTTTTGTGATGTGATGTTGTGTGTTTCTGAAGGAATGCGTCAGGAAGCAATTCGCCACAAGTTGAAGGATGAAGCTGCATTAGAGGTGGTTGGACAAGGTATAGATTTTGCTAAGTTCAGAAACTTGAAAATAGATGTAGGTGCGGTGCGTGCTCAGTATGGACTAACTCCAACAGATTTGGTGATAGGAAGTGTAGGACGACTGGTTTATCAGAAAGGTTTTGAGATCCTGCTGCAAGCGGCAGTATTGGTTTTTCAAAAATATCCCGATGCGTGCCTTGTAATTGCCGGTAGTGGAGAATTAGATGCGGAATTAAAAGCATTGGCTAGTTCACTAGGAATCGCAGAGAAAGTAAAAATTCTCGGCCCCCTTGCTCATCAAGAGGTTATGAAGTTAATGTCTAGCCTTGACTTATTCGTATTATCGACTCGGTTTGAGGGACTAGGAATAGTTTATGTAGAAGCAATGGCCTTAGAATGTCCTACTGTGGGAAGTAGAATTTCGCCAGTGACAGAGGTAGTCAAGGATGGGGAAACTGGAATTTTAGCAACAGTTAATGACCCAGAAGATTTCGCTAGAGCTATTATTTATCTGCTAGAAAATCCCGATCTGCAAAAGCGCTTTAAAACAGCGGGTTTACTGCACGTTGAGCAAGAGTTTGACGAGCAGCTAGTCTTTAAACGCCTCGAAGCTGTCTATCAAAAAAAGGCCCGTGCCGTCGATATTGTTTGAATACAATCTCTCAACATTAGAGTCTCAGCCTTGTCCAGAAAGCACTATTTTTTAACCAATAAAAGGAGATGATTTAGAAATGAGTAATATTGTTACAGGCGCAGCAGGTTTTATTGGCTCTAACTTAGTCGAAACTCTTTTAAACCAAGGTGAACAAGTAATCGGCGTTGATGAAGTCAACGACTATTACAATCCCGAATTGAAGAGAAAAAATCTCGCTCATTTTGAAAAAAATCCGAATTTTCAACTGGTTGAGGACAATATTTTATCCTTGGATTGGAAACCGCTATTAGCCAATGCCGAAGTCATTTACCACCAAGCAGCCCAAGCAGGAGTCCGTGCTAGTTGGGGAGAGGGTTTCCGCAGCTATACGGAACGCAATATCAATGCAACTCAGGTGCTCTTAGAAGCCGCAAAAGATGCACCGCAACTGAAAAAGTTTGTATTAGCTTCCTCTTCGTCGGTGTACGGCAATGCTGAAACTTTCCCTACTTCCGAAACTGCCTGCCCTCAACCAGTTTCTCCCTACGGCATTACTAAGTTAGCCGCTGAACGTTTGTGTTCGCTTTATCATCACAATTTTG
>Ga0209490_10002640_pt1 | contig 16904 bp, 8 predicted proteins | sample MAT06_FD_187209 | JGI IMG/M metagenome (GOLD analysis project Ga0209490, IMG submission 187209) | Freshwater microbial communities from Lake Fryxell liftoff mats and glacier meltwater in Antarctica - MAT-06 (SPAdes) (version 2) | ecosystem: Environmental > Aquatic > Freshwater > Ice > Liftoff...
AGACCCAGGCGGGAGCCCAAGCGATGCTCGACCTGCGGGCGGTGCGGCTCAATGACGATTGGGATGCGTACTGGCAATTTCATCGGCAGCAGCAACATCAGCGCTTGTATGGGATGGCATCGGAAACCCCGGCACCCGAGGCGCAGGTGCTCCAGATGGCGGCCTGATGCCTCCCCACGATTTTTGGTCACACTCAATTGATTTTCCTGCGTGACGGGTACGCGACGGCGAACAGGGAGAGAAGGATAAGCCATTGGCGCAGTAGACGCCAGCCACCACTTCGAACCCAGGTTAGCGGCCTAACGCCATGTTAAGCCGCCGCCGCGCGACAGCGTTGGTCGAAGCGTACTGGTGGACGGCGGTCGGCTTGAACATTTAGTTAGGCCTCGCGGTAGTAGGTCCAACCCATTTAGCAAGATGGCAACTTTGGTTGTCAGGCCTATCCGCATCATTAAGCGCCCCATGCATTTGTTAGCCCTTCCGGCTCAAGCGCGCGACGACACATTACTTCAATACCAACCGAGCGCGTTCAAGCTATCACCAACCATATACAAGCCGACGAAAAATATCACCCAGGCAATCGCCTCGTTTGCATTGCGGGACAGTAACGCCTCCAGCTTTGTCAAGATAGGCGCAACATGATCGTGTAGCAAAAGCCGCGCAGCCAGCAGCAACAACGCTGGTGCGATCATCACCAGACAATAGCCGAACAGCACCGCACCGCGTCCCGCCGACGACAACTCCGATGCGGTCAAAATACCGATCGCGGCCAGATACGGGATCATCGAAGCAGCCTCGATGACGGTTGCCGTCAACGCCAATACGATGACCGCGCCGACGGGTGCCGATGCATCGGTCGCACGCTCCCGCATCCGCATTTGTAGACTCGGCCCGGCGTAGGCCAATTTTTCCGCGCGGCGGGCGACGCGACGCTCCTTGCCCGCTTTCGTCCAAGGCTCCATTAGTACACCGAGCGCCATCAGTCCGATACCGACGACGAGCTGAGCGACCCGTAGCGGTTGTGAGTTTCCCGTCTCCTGCAACGTGTCGAGCAGCGTCGAAGCTCCGAGTAGCAACGCAATCCCCAACAGCAGATAGAACGCGGCCACCGTGCCAAGGAACAACAGAATCCTCCCCGGTCGCGGACGGCCGGGAGCCAACATCAACCACAGGGGGATGAGCAAAGTGCCAAAGCTAGTGCTATCGATCAGCGCCAGTAGGACAAGCGGGGCGAGCAGTTCGATGTTCACCGCTAGGTATCCTCTCCATAATCGCTGGATCAGCCTGCTGCGTGCGCCGCCAGGCGGCTGCGCGCGGCAATCCGCTCCGCAAGCGAGGGCGTGGTAGCTGGGCTGACCAGCCGGTCGCGGAGATAGTGATAGAACCCCACGCCGAGTTTGGCGGCGGTGGCGCCGATGGTCTGAAAGCTGTCCCAGGCACGGGCGCCCGCCCGCGATTGCGGGCCGAAGCTCACATCGCGTTTCCGCACCCGTCGCCGGGCGGCGAGTTCCATGGCATTGTTGTGCAGCGGGAGATCAGGATGCTGCAAGACCGCCAACAGCTCGGCCCGCTTGTCCGCCGTTTTGCTGATCCGGTCGTCCAGCGCCACGTAGTACTACAGTTGGAGGTGTGGTATGCTCCACCTTGGTGGCGGATGAACCCAAATGAGGCACCGATGCTGCACCCCGAACCGACCGACCTGCGCCCGCTGGATGCGCAGGATGTTCAGGTCTGGAATCTCTACTGGGGCGATGTGGCGCGCCGCATCGGCCCCGCGTTTGCCCGTGCGGAGGCGCGCACCTGCGCCATGGCCTATCTGAGCGGCTTGCTGAGTCCGGTGGAGCGCAAGAACAGCTGGCAACTGGCCGAGATCAGCGGCGATCCGAACCCATACCGGATGCAGCACTTGCTGGGGCGCGCCGACTGGGACCCCGATGCCCTGCGCGACCAGTTGCGCCGCTTCGTGCTGGACTATCTGGCCGACCCAGACGCGATTGGGGTGCTGGATGAAACCGGCTTTCTGAAGAAAGGCACCCACTCGGTGGGCGTAGCCCGCCAGTACAGTGGCACCGCCGGACGGGTCGAGAACTGCCAGATCGGCGTGTTCCTGACCTATGCCAGCGTCCACGGCCACACCTTGCTCGACCGCGCGCTGTATCTGCCGACGGCCTGGACCGATGACCCCGCCCGCTGCCAACAGGCCGGCGTCCCGGCCGACCGCAGTTTTGCGACCAAGCCGGAGCTGGCCCGCCAGCTGCTGGCGCGCGCGGCGGCGGATGGCGTGACCTTCGCGTGGATCACGGGCGATAAGGTCTACGGCGATGATCGCCCCTTGCGGCAGTGGTTGGAAGCGCAGCAGCAAGCCTATGTCATGGGGATCGCTAGCACCGAACAGCTCTGGGTGGGCCACGAGGCGTGCACGCTGGCGACCTTGTGCGACCGCGTGTCCGCGCTGGCGTGGGTGCGCATCAGTGCGGGGAACGGAAGTCAAGGCCCGCGCTGGTATGACTGGCAGCGGATTGAACTGAACGACCCCGCCCAGCCGGGCTGGAAACGCTGGGTGCTCTTCCGGCGCAGTTGTACCAACCCGGAGGAGGTCACGGCCTATCGCGCCTTTGCCCCGGTCGCCACGCCTCTGGCGGCCCAGGCCCTGGTGGTCGGGACGCGCTGGACCGTCGAAGAAAGCTTCCAAACTGCGAAAAGCGAGGTGGGCTTGGATCAGTATGAAGTGCGCAGTTGGACCGGCTGGTATCGCCACGTCACCTTGGCGCTGTGGGCCCAGGCCTTTCTGGCCGTGATCCGCCACGTGACGGGCGCCCCAGGAGTCCCCCAAAAAGGGGGTCTGCAGCCGAGCGGGCCGCGCAGTCTGGCGACCTTCAAAGCCCACCGCGGGCTCCGGTGCGGCTAAGTTGTGGCGAAATCCGGCGCCTGTTTTGGTCGCTGGTCGTCGCGGTCGAACGGCAAAGCGACGCCGTCCTGCACTGGTCATGGTGGCGCCGCTGGCACCAAGCGGTGGCGGCATGGCATCACACCCGACGGCGGCTCGCCATGGGCCCAACGCCCCTAGCGGGAGGCCCCCCGGAACCGCCCGTCGCGACCCCTGCAAGGATGGAGCGAGAGCCGCCGGTTGTCGGGGAGCCCACAGACATCCTCGCCCGGGTGTGGGCGCGGCTGGAGCCACTCCTCCCGGCGCAGCGCCGGTTGGGACGGCAGCCCGTCTATCATCGGCGGCGCATCTTGGAGGCCATCGTGTATGTGATGCGGACGGATTGCGGGTGGAGTGCGTTACCATCGACGTTTCCCCCCTGGAAAACGGTCTACGATCTGTTCGTCAACTGGCGCCGGGCCGGGATCTGGAGCGAGGTTTGGCAAGGGCTCAAACCACCTGGTCCGCTCCCAGGAGAGCAACTCCAACTGTAGTGCTATGCCCTTTCCAAGCTGCTGGGCGAGGAGATGGCCAAACAGTTTTGCCGCTGGAACCCGGCGCTCAAGCTGATCGGGCTGCGCTTCTCGAACATCATGGAGCCCGCCGACTATGCGCACTTCGCCGCGTTTCAGGACGACGCGACCCGGCGCAAGTGGAACCTGTGGGGCTATATCGACGCGCGCGACGCGGCCCAGGCCATCCGCAAGGCGCTTGAGGCGCCGCTCACCGGCGCCGAGGTGGGGGTCTACGCAACATAGGAACAGAAAACGCAATAACCGTTGCCGTGTACAAAACTCCTACTGTCTTGGCACGGGAACCCGAAACGGGCGCCACGCTCCTCGCTGAAGGTCTTCTGGAAGGCTGAAGCTGTAGCGCCCCAACACGTTGACATGCTCGTGGACCAAGGGCGAGAGGCGGGCTACATCCTCGTCTCGCACGGTATGGCCGGCGGCGCGGAGGGCGTCGAGGGCGCGTTCGAGGTAGAGGGTGTTCCAGACAATGATCGCGTTGACGACCAGGCCCAGGGCGGTCAGCTGGTTCTCTTGCCCCTCGCGATAGCGCTGGCGGAGCTCGCCGCGCTGCCCATAGAAAACCACGCGCGCCAGCTTGTTCCGGCCTTCGCCGCGGTTGAGTTGGGTGAGGATCCGCCGGCGATACGCCTCGTCGTCGATGTAGTTCAGCACGAACAGGGTCTTGATCACCCGGCCCAACTCCTGGAGCGCCCGCCCCATCTTCGTCGGGCGGTCACCGCGTTGGAGCGTACGAACCAGCGATTCAGTCTGCGCGGTGCCCGTGCTCAAAGAGCCCGCCAGGCGCAGCAGGTCATCCCAGTGGTCAACGATCAACTGCGTGCGGATGGGATGGCGCGAGAGGTCATTGAGCATGCCGTAGTCGGCCGCCCGGTCGATGCGCCACAAGCGGGTGGCTCCGACGTCGCTCAGCCGCGGGCTGAACTGGAAGCCCAGAAGCCAGAGGAGTCCGAACATACTGTCGGTGTACGCCCCGGTATCAGTCATGATCTCGGTCGGCTGAAGCGGGGTCTGCTGCCCCAGCAAGAGGCTCAGGAGGATGAGCGAGTCGCGCAGGGTGCCGGTGACGACAACGCCGTGCAGGCCGATACCCTGATCAGCGACCAGGTTGTACCAGGTGACGCCGCGCTCGATGCCGAAGTATCTGGGGTTCTTGCCGGCGTGGATCGTGCGCAGCGGGACGACAAAGCGGAGGCCGTCGGCCGAGGCTACGTCACCACCACCCCAGAGCTGGGCCACCGGGCTCTGGCTGTGGGCGCCCACCAGCATGGCGTTGGCGGCCTCAAGCGTCTCGCTCCGCACGTAGTGCTGCTGGACGTAGCTGAGGCGATCACGGCCCAGTTCCGGGGCGCCGGGGGCGAGCAGCGGGGCGAAGCCGACATTGCAGGCGGCGGCGATCAGCACGGCGCAGAGACTGGTTGGCAGCTTGGAAAGGGCCGCCGCGCGCTCACTGACGTGGGTGAAGGCATCCAAGAAGCCCGTCCGACGATGCACCTCCAGTAAGATGTCAGGCAGATCGCCGTGGGGCAGCATGGCGCTGGTCTGGGCGCGCAGGGTCAGCAAGCTCTGCGGCTCGTCGAGCCGCTCCAAGGGTGAGAGCACCAATTCGTCGTGGCCTTTGGGCGTTGCGGTGATGCGGACAGCGGTGTTGTCTGGCAGACGGGCCAGAGTGGTGCGGTAGGCCGTATCGAGCCGCTTGGCCAACTCGCCCACGGCGGTTGCGCCGTCGGCGGACATCGAGAGCGCGCGGCAGACTTGCGGGCGTGTGGCCTCCCACGCAGCACCGCTCAACAGACCAGCCCCCGGGTCACTGAAGCGCAGGCTGGGCGTGACAAACAGCTCGCGCCGGCGGAGCGCGGCGACGAGCCGATCCATGACGCAGAAGGTATAGGCGAGACGGTCGACGGTGCGATCATCGGGCAGGACATAGGGCCGCCATTCGTTGGTGATGACCTGGCGCGGCGCGTCGAAGAAGCCCTGGCGCTTCTTGCCTTCCTTGGCCTGGAGATACTGGTACGCGCTGAGCACCGCCTTGCCCGCCGGGAGCGCCTGAAGCTGGACGTGGGTGAGTAAGGCCGGGCGAAAGATGCTGAGGGTCTTGCTGCGCGCTTTGAGGGCCTCATAGGTGGTGTCAGCCGGCGGGCGGGCCAACGCGCGCACCTGCGCGATGGCCGTCTCCAACGCCTCAGTATCGTACTCGCAGGCCACGGTTGTCCGCACCGCCGCGTCCGCAACCGCGCCGTCCAGGAGCACTTCAGCGACCGCAGCCAGCGTGAGGGCGGCCTGATCCAGGTCGTGCAGCGAACGCAGGCGGATCTTGATGCCTTCGCGAAAGGCGTCGGTCAGCAACGCGGTGACCACACCATCGAGGGTTTCGAGGATTGTGTCGTGGGTGGTGGCTTCGAGCAAATGCACCGCAGCGAAGAGGGTTGCGATGCGACGAGCGGGCGGCTCCATGCGCGCGATGCTGGAGGCGCGGAGCTGCAATGCCTGGCGCGCGAGCACCTCAATGCGGCTGAGGGGCAGCTGCGGGAGGCGCAGCTGGCTGACGCCAACCGCACGAATGGTGACGAGATGGGCGATGGCATCGCGCAGCCCGTTGGTGCTGGGCGTGGTTGGAATGCGGCGCAGTTGCTCGAAGGAGCTGAACTCGGCGTCAGCAGGGGTGGGAAGCAGTGCGTCGAGCTGCGACTGGCTTGAGGAGGGTATGAGGCGTGCCAGGGCGCTGTAGAGGCGCAATGAGGCCTGCTCGCGCACGCGGGCGACTTCGCGTGCGAGGACGCTGATGCCGGGGAGTAGGATTTTGCGACTGGTGAGCCAGCCGACAGCGTGGTCAAAGAGCAAGCTGGGGCGCTCCGTGCTGATCCAGGCGCGGGCGAAGAGCCAGCGCAGAAACGGAAGGCGAGCCGCGCGGTCGTTGTAGAGCGCATAGCTGTAGCGCTCACGAATAGCCTCGGCGTGGTAGTGACGCATGCGACCGGAGTAGGCATCGGCAAAGTCGGCGGACGAGAGGCCGAGCTGCTGGGTGAGGTAGGAGAGGAGGTCGGCTGGCACGGCGGTGGGGTCGTCGAGGAAGGTGCCAAGGCAGCGGACGGTGACGAGTTGCACGGCGTAGCCGAGGCGCGTATGATCAGCCCGCAGCGAAGCGATGACAGCCCGATCCGTGGCGTTAAGGTAGGCGTGGCGGGCGAGATAGTCGGCGGCGAGGGGCTCAGGGAAGGCGACGTAGCGCGCCTTTTGCGCCGGGGAGAGGTAGCTGACGGGCATGGACGGGCCTCAGGGGTGGGCGCGAATTCCTGTGAGAAGCATCGTTCTCACAGTAAACGCGACTGGGACCCTGCATTGGGAAGCCTTTTGCTCCTTCCCGGGATGTACCGCTAATACAGGATTATCACAGGAATGAGGCACTGATGGAGACGTTGCCGCTTCCCGAGGCCATCTCGCGCTTCCTCTCCGACCTCCAGCGAGCCGAGTGCTCGCCCCACACCACGCGCGCCTACCGGACAGAGCTGAATCACCTCGTCGCCTGCCACCCTGGACCTGTTGAGACCATCTCCGTCGATGTGGTACGTGCGGCCCTTGCTCGCCGCGATGGCCGGAGCCCGGCGAGCCGTGCCAGGACGATGGCCGCGCTCAACAGCTTCCTCACCTGGGCGGTCAAACACGACCTGCTCGAAGTGAACCCGCTCGTCAAGCTAAACCGGGTGAAAGTGCCGGAGCCAAGGCCGCGTGGGGTGCCGCGAGACCAGATCGATGCGGTGCTGAAGGTCATCCCCCGCGACCACCTACGCGACCAGCTGCTCTTCCGGCTGCTGGCCGAGACGGGGCTGCGTATCAGCGAGGCGCTCCAGCTTGATGTGGATGATCTGGACCTGACCCGCGACGACGAACATCTGCACGTCCTCGGCAAGGGCGGGCATCGCCGCACCGTGCTGCTCGACGACCCGAAGCTGGTGAGCCTGCTGCGGCGCTACCTCAAGGAGACACAGGTGCGGCATGGGCCGCTGTTCCGGGCACTGAAGAACGGCGATGGATTGCCACTTCGCTACCAGACGATCCAGGCGCGTTGGGCAGCCTACTGCGCCGAGGCCGGCGTTGACTTAACCCTGCACCAGCTCCGTCACAGCCACGCGACAGCGCTGGTGCAGGACGGGGTGAGCCTGGCGACCATCCGCAAGCGCCTCGGCCACAAGCACATCCAGACGACACTGCGCTACGCCGAGCAAAGTGATGCGGCGGCTGATGCGGAACTTCGCACTCGGCGCCGGCAGGTTCGATCCCACAAGAGCTAGCGGGCGTTAGAACGCTGTTTTCACTCTTTATTCTGAATTTCTTCCGATAGACACCAGGAGAAGCCCAATGACAAGCAACCAAACAGGCCAACAAATGTAGCGGATGGACGCCTCGACAACAGCGAGGTGTTGATAGTTATCCTCCCAAGATTCCGGATATCCCTGGGGTGGCCATTGTAGTACAAGGAACGTAGCAAATACTGCTGGGATAACAACAAATAGTACTGCTAATTTGATATTTACCCCATTTACTTTTCTGGTAGACACATTAAAGAACAAGACACTCCATAGCATGAGTGGTAAACCAAAACTAATTAGTGGATTTACTAAGAAATCCCAGGTGCCTTGGTGCCAGGGGGCTGTCAAAACGAGAAAAAGGGCAAAAAGCAGGCTTAGTAAAACCGGCAGAGCCCAAACATATCTGAAAATTCCCTTGATTGCACGCATTGAGCTAGTCTCCTACACATAAAATGATTGTACTGCGCATTAATAGTTACGCTGTACAGCAGTTATAAACGGGGTGTGAAGCTGATACCCTGACACTTTTCAGATTCGCTGGTTGGCTTACTAAATCTGGAACGCATCAGAGATACGACCTACTAGATATGGGCATCTGTTCTTGGCTTTGAGACGCCGAGAGCCCAGAAAGTTAAAAGTGTCAGGGTATCAGGGTGTGAAGCCATCGTTTTGCTATAAGGGAAGCGGAAATCCTTGTCTATCCCAGGTTTGCTTTGAACAAGCGACTTACCTCTTCCTGATGCAGTGAATGCGAGTTGATAGGCACTCCAGAAATCAGGATGGGATAATCAGGATGAATCGCTTCCCTACGAGCTCTACGCTAGAAAGTGGCTTTCACGCCGATGGATGTAGACCCCGTGTGAGGTTGACACAAAACACCTATCTCGAAACTGTAAGTATTCGTAACGCTTCTTCAACCATTGGCCATACGGGGTTGGGAAATTTCCTCTCAACGTCAAGAAACTCGTTGTCGAGAGTAGTGTGCCTAGACTCTGCTACAGTCCAATTTTCTGCCCCCGCTATAGTGTCTGGCACACCTATGGCCATCTTAGTCGCCATATTCCTCGCATCATTATCAGACGAGAAGTTGATCTGTCTGGCAACATTGTTTGCCTTTACGTTTCTCCAAGGAGAGTCGCCCACGTTAGCTACGTCCATTGTCACAGCTAGTGAAAATTGGACATCCGGCATCTCTTTAGCGATATCCATTACTGATCGTGCACCATAGCTGTGGCCCACAAGAATAACCGGTTCTACTGTGCATTTACCCCTGAATGGTTCAAGCACATTTTTTATGGAATCGACTGCATTCCAAGATGCAATGAACACAGAACCAGGAATGAGGTGTGAGAAACGACGCCCCATTTCCCAAACACTTACCATACGGTTGGGGTCAAATGGATCATCGCCTCTCTTATCAGAATCTCGGCCTCCGATAAATACGGCAATTTGCCCTGAGGGGTCCACGAAATTAACGGGATCGCTACCGACGTACAGGTATGGCTGTATGGTACGAGGCTTCTCTATATAGCCAGAGAAGGGATCCCTGCTGTTAAATGTGCCATTGACAGGAGTATACCACCGGGCGCGCAGATACACCTGCCCCGCGCTGTCCTGGAGCTCCCCGGTAAACCCAAAGGGCGCGACGAGACTGCCCTGCGGCACACCCCACGGGTCGTAGCTCGCCGTCGCGGTCGCAACGCCGCTGTCGTCGAGTGTGACCCGCACGGAGCCCAGGGCGTCGCCGAGATACCAGGGGCCGCCCAACGCACGTAGTCGCTCCGCGCCATTGCCGTAGACGTAGCTCGCGCTGCCGTCGCTCAGCACCTGGCTGAGTGGTGCGACCAGATCCTGCGCGTAGCGCGTTGTGGTCGCTCCTACGGTCTGTGCCACCAGAGCCCCATCGCCGTTGTAGGCGTAGTTCATCCCGCCCTGGCTCGTCAGTCGGCTCAGGGCGTCGTAGCTAGACGTGGTGCTCCCGTCGCTGAGCAGGTTGCCTGCCGCATCATAGCTCCAGCCCGTGACCTGGTTCGCCGCGTCGTAGCTGCGGCTCTGCACCTGCACGTTATTCTCCCACGCCGCCGTTCGGTTGCCGGCGAGGTCGTAGGTATATGTGTAAACTGTGCCAGGGCTCTCCGTAGCACCGGTGAGCCGCTTGAGCCCATCGTAGCTGTAAGAGAGCGCCCGCGTGCCACTCAGCACTTCGGTGACACCCGTGCGCAACCCCAGGCGGTCGAGCGTATAGGTGAAGGAGAGCACGGTCGTTGTGCTGACGACCGTGCTCAGCTCGGTCAGGCGGTCGGCGCCATCGTAGCTGTAGCTGGTCGTCGCCCCATTGGCGCGCGTGGTCGTCTCCAGACGGCCAGCCGCATCGTAGACGTAGCTGGCCAGGGTCGTGCTGCCCTGCTGTACCTCTTCCAGCTGCCCATCGTCCCAGTAGGTGTAGGCGATGACCGTGCTATCGGGGTAGGTGAGCTGGGTGCGCTGACCGCGCGCGTTGTAACCGTAACCTACCGCGCCGGTGACCGGGGCGGTAATCACCGTCGTCCGCCCGAGCTGGTCGTGAGCGAAGCTGGTGCTGCCGGTACTGTCGCTCAGGCTGGTGCGCCAGCCCAGGGCGTTGTAGGCCAGGCTGATCGGCGCGTCGAGTTCAGTTGCGCTCATCCCCGTCGGGCGCGCCAACTCATCGTAGCTGTAGGTGACGTCGTAGTCGGCCCCCCGCGGGTCGTCGCGGAAGGTCAGGCGGCCCAGACGGTCGTAGCTGTAGCTCGTGGTTTGGCTCAGCGCATCAGTCTCGCCCACCTGGCGGCTGGCGGCATCGAAGGCAAACGTTCGTGTGTGGTTGTTCGAGTCGGTGATGCTGATGCGGTTGCCGGCGCGGTCGTAGGCGTAGCTGGTCACCACATTGCAAGGCGCCAGGCTACAGCTGCCATCGGCGGCGTTCTCCGTCACACTCAGCAGGTTGTCCAGTAGGTCATACGTGAAACGGGTCTCGCGGCCAGCCGCGTCAATGGTGGCGACTGTTCGCCCAGCAGCGTCGTAGACCGTGCTGGTGATGAGGTCCTGGTCCACCGGCTCGCTGCCGCCGACGACGCCATTGTCATAGTTCGTGATGGTGGCGACCATTCGCCCGAGCCCGTCGAGCTGCTGCACCGTGAAGCGGCTGTCCGGGCTCATCTGCCAGCGGAGCGCGCCTGCCCCCTCATAGCCGGCGAAGGATACCCGCCCGGCCGCATCGGTCATGACCGTGGTCTGCCCCAGGGCGTTATACGCCTGGAATGACGCCGCCCCGAGCGCGTCCGTGATCACGGTCGTGCGCCCAAGCGCATCGTAGGCGCGGGGTGTCGCGACATTCATATCGCTATTCACTGAGCCACTGTCAACATAATTCTGGATGGTAGTGACCGCCCGGCCAGCGCCGTCATATTCCTGGCGCGTGATATGTCCAAGCGCGTCAACCGTCTCGAAGCTGCGGCCGAGCGCATCGTAGCGCGTCTCCGTGGGCACATTCCGGTCGGGCACGTTGGGGTTGAACGCCGCGCAGCCCGTCGCCACCGGATCACCGCTGCCGTCGCGGCAGTTCTGGATGCTGTGCGTCACACGCCCGGCCGCGTCGTAGAGCAGGCTGCTGTACTGGCCGAGCGGGTCGCCCGTGGCCTGTACCCGGCCCGCCGCATCGTAGACCGTCGCGGTGATCAGGTCGGTATCAGGGGTGCCGGTGTTGGGGTCGCCATCGACGTCGTTCTGGATGGTCTGCACCTGCCGGCCCAGCTCGTCGTAGACGTAGACCGTCGTGCGGTCGCGGTCGGGCTCAGCAGTGTCGAAGACGCCATCGACATAGCCCTCAATCACGTAGTCGACGCGTCCATCGGGGCGATAGGCCGTCACCTGGATCAGGTCGGTGTCAGTGATCGTCGCCCAGGCGGTGTTGTCATCCAACTCCCAGTCCTGGTCAGCGTCGCAGAACCACCAATCCGAGCCGCCGGGCGAGCCGTCGCCGCAGATACTCAAGGGGTCGCCGTTCTCGTAGTTCAGCGTGACGGTGATCGGCCGGTTCAGCGCGTCATACGCGGTGTGGATCCAGCGCCCGAGCGCGTCGCGCTGGCCGATCACATTGCCCGCCGCATCGTAGCGGGTCAGCGTCTGGACATTGACATCCGGGCCTGCGGGCAACCCTGGCTGGTAGTTCAGTGTGACCGTAATCGGCCGGCTCTGATCATCGTACTCGGTGAAGGTCGTGTGCGTCGTCTCGCCGCTGAACGTGCGCGTGAGCGGATCGAAGCTGCCATCGAGCAGACCAGTCTCGGTCACCAACGTGGTGCGCCCGAGGCCATCGTAGGCATACAGCGTCGCTACGTTCGCTTCGGGTGCGGCGCTATCAAAGGCCTGGAAGATGGGTAGCCCGTCACTATCGATCTGGAAGGAGACCAGGTTCTGGATCGTCCAGTCGGCGCGCCCGGCGGCGGCGTAGTGGGTCGCATCGTAGCGGCCGAGGGGGCTCTTGACCCAGACCTGTCGTCCGAGGTCGTCGTAGCCGTACTCGGTGACAATATCCTGATCTGGATACTGCGGGTCGAAGACGCCGTCCTCGTAGTTCTGGATGCTGCGCGCAACCGAGCCATCGAGGTTGTACTCGGTCACATCAGCGCGCTGCAGCGCGGTGCCGACACCGACGGTCGTGGTCACCACCCGGCCAAAGGCATCGTAGCCGTAGGTCGTACGCAGATCCTCGTCCGGCGCCTGCTGGTCATAGACACCATCGTCATCGTTGATCGTCACCGCGATGCGCTGCCCATCGCTATCGTACTCATAGCGCGTACGGACGCCATCGGGACCAACCGTGTCTTCCAGCCAGTTCTCGCCAGGATAGCGCACATTGTAGGTGAAGACCGTGGTAAAGCCGGGGAAGGTGCCGGTGATGCTGGTGGTCTGGCTGATGACGTTGTTAGCGCTATCATAGCCCAGCTCGGTGCGCAGGCCCAGGGTATCGGTGATGACGACCGGCCGGTTGAGGCTGTCGTACTCCGTTAGGGTCGTCTGACCTGTCGCGTCGGTGCGGCTGAGGGGCAGTCCGTTCTCGGTGTAGACGGTCTCTATGGCGTTGCCGTTGGCGTCCACCACCATACCGGGGCTCAGCGACGGATCAAACACCGTCGTCGTGAGCGCCTGGTCATTGCGGGTCATGCCGTTGAGCACGTTCCCCGCGCTGTAGTCGTAGCGCGTCACCTCTGTTGCACCGCCAGAGCCCGTGGTGGTGATCACCGTGGACGCCGGCAGGTACGCGAAGGCGAACTGCCGCCCATCCTGCAGCGTCTGGCTGATCACCTTGCCCGCCGAGGTGTAGACGTCGTAGCTCATCGCCTCCAGCGTCTGCCCGAGCGCGTTCTTCATCTCAGTCAGCAGATGGCTCTGGTAGACGTAGGTGGTCGGCCGCCCCATCACATCCAGCACCTCAGTCAAGTCGCCATTGATGTAGCTGTAGCTGACCGTGCGCGTGCCGTCGCTCACCGCGGCGATCAGGCTCGGGTCGCTGGTGTCGTAGGTCAGGGTCAGCGCCCGCTGCGTGTTCGCCGCATCGCGGACCTGCGTGAGCTTGCCCCCCGAGTAGACGAGCTCGACCTCCTCGCCCTGCGGGTTGGTGAGCGATTGCAGCAGGCCCGTTGTGGTGTCAAAGGTCAGCACGCTCTGGTCGCGCTGGGTGAGCACGAAGCTTCCGCCACTCTCGACCAGCGTGCCATACACACCGGGGAACGCCTTGTACTGGCCACCACCAAGCGACGAGAAGCGCTCGCGGTTGCCGTTGCTGGCGCGCAGGATCACCCGGTCGGCCTCACCAGTCGGCATCGCGGGCAGGATCAGCCGCACCGCGTAGGGGTGATGCCAGCCAACGCCGAACCCCGCGTCAATCTCATCGATGCCCTGGCTGACGTAGGTGCGCGACCAGCTCACCGCCGGGCCAGGAGTGCCCACGGAGATGTCGGTGAAACTGGTGGAGAAGTTGCCGCTGCGGGTGCTGACCGGGTAGGGCGTCGTCGGCTGCGGTGCTGCGCCCGCACCACACACCGGGCAATAGCCCTGGTCCTCCGGCATGGTGATCGGTGGGTCGAACTGCGCGATGAACGCATCGGTATATCCACCAGCGTACTCGCCCTGATACGGCTCTACAACGGGGAGATCGTCTCCCGTTGTGCCGAACGGCTCAAGCCCGCCGGCAATGTAGACGGTGCCCGAAACCGTCGCGGTCAATCCGAGCCCGTAATCATAGCCGGTACTGCCATAGTAGGTGCTGTAGTAGAGATTTTGTCCAGTTGGCTCAAAGGCAGCGACAAAAGCGTCCGATTCTAAGAAGTAAGAGTACTCTGGATATGCCGTATTATTCAGAAGACGTTGCTGCGGTTGAACGACAGGGAAGTCATAGGATTCGGTACCCCCAGTGATATAGACGTTGCCAGCAGCATCCAGTGCGATGTCAGTGCCCGTGTCGTGGGTTAGACCTCCAAGGCAAGTGCTATAGCGCACTGCGGAGCCAGTAGATGTATAGGCTGTAACGAACGCATCAGCGGCACTGCTTTCTGATACAAACCCTCGACACTCTGTTTGATAGGCATTACTCGTTGGAAAGTCATTTGAGTACGTGGCCCCGGTAACCACGGCCTGCCCAGCTGCATCAACAGCGATACCGCCGATTACTTCATAGTCACTGCCGCCAAGGTAGGTAGACGCTTCGAGCGTGCTCCCATTTGCTGAGAGATGCGCTACAAAGGCATCGTCACTGTATCCATTCAGGGTAGTCTGCGGTGCGCTAACGACTGGAAAGTCTTCAGAGCTTGTGATGCCAGCGATATATGCATCACCACTGCCGTCAATGGCAATGGCATAGCCGGCATCACTCCACTCGCCGCCGATATAGGTGCCATAGACAATCGAAGAGCCATTCGAACTTATTTTGACCACATATGCATCATCGTAGATATATGAATACCCGTAACTGGTGCCAACGCACGTGCCGCTAATTCCGCAGTCGGTATCATATGCACCCGTGGTCACCGGAAAGTCGGGCGCATTTGTCAGCCCGGTGATATACACCGCGCCAGTACTATCAACTGCAAGGCTCTCACCCGTATCGTTCCCCTCTCCTCCAAGATATGTTGCGTAGTCGAGGGCGCTCAGATCATTTTCAAGCACGGCCAGCACGGCGTCGCTGTCGTACGGCCAGTCTTGTTGCAGCGTCGACTGGATCGCGTTGACCATGGGGAAGTCCGTCGAGTCCGTGGTTCCAAGCACATAGACGCGCCCATCAGCGCCAACAGCGATGTCGGTCGCCATATCCAAGCCGCTGCCGGCGAGATAGGTCGCCGCCAGCAACGTCTGGCCGTCAGGGCTGAATTTGGCGACAGCAATGTCCTGACACCACCCCCAATAGCTCGCGCAGGTGCTCGTGTTCGGCCCATAGAGCGGGTTGACTGTCGGGAAATCGGTAGAATTTGTGGTGAAGGCGACATAGATGTTGCCGCTCGCATCGACGGCAACCGCATCGCCCTGCTCTTCATCAGTGCCGCCGACATAGCTGCCATAGGTCAGCACAGGGTCAATGATCAGCGACAGGGTCGGGTCGTAGGCGTCAAGGGCAAAGCTAACCCAGCCATCGGCGCTCACCTGGTAGCGGACCCCTACCTGCTCCCGGCCCTCGGGCGTCTCCTGCCAGGCGACGGGCCGATGCTCGGTCAACAGCACCTGCCGTACGTCGCCCAGCGGGTGCAGCTGCAGCCTTCCTGTTGCAGGGTTGATCGTCACTGAGCCGACGCCATTGTAGCGCCAACGGATTTGGCCTGGGTTGCCCCCCGGTGCGACCTCGTAGATGCTCTTGAGGTGGCCACGCGCGTCCTGGTACGTCAGTGTAATGCCGGGGTAGAGCGCACGATAGCGTAGACGCGCGAACAGTGGCGCCTGCCCTGAGGGCGGAGTTTGCTGGAAGACGCGCGTATGAGCCGGCAGCCGACCAAGCCCTTGGAGCCGAGTGCGCCCCTGCACGTCGGCAAACTGGATGGTGACCGTGACCTTAGGCCTGGTTGGACCCCCGAGTTCGGAGGGCGTTGGGCGCGGGCGCAGAAAGCGCCGGGCCTTGCCGAAGACCGGTGGCTGCGGCGCCTCGGCGGCAAGTGAGAGTGTGACGCCGGTCGCGCTGAAAACGGCGCGCCAACCTGGGCCTTCCGAGGTAAAACGCTCCGCCGAGGAACTGGCACTGCCCTCCGGGCGAAAGGCAATCGGCAAGCCGGGCATGGCGTTGGCGTGTGCTGGGCCGCGCTCTGGAGGTGTCGGCCGCTGCGCGGGCGGCTTCGGGCGCAGTGGAGCGGGAACAAAGTCCGAAGGGGGCGTGCGAGGAGCTGGGCGTGTCTGGGGGACGTGCGTCGTCTCAGGTGGTGTTACTGCGGTTAAGCTGTCTGGCGCCGCGTGTCCGGCCGATGCTGGGAGCAGCGAGGAGAGGATGATGGCAACCAGCGCAAACCGAACGATGACGTGACCGCGGCCAACCGTGTACTGAAATGGACGCATATATTTCCCTGAGGTGTGGTGTCAGGGCTAGATTGACGGGAAGTCATTGCACGCCGCGAAAGGCTGTGAGGTGCAGGGACAGATAAGGCAGGATGAAAGCCTTTGGAAGGCCGATAGGTAAACAATAGGTGAAAAAGAGTCAGGCTTCAATGAGAGCATGGTCCCCGGGGCAGATAGTACTATGTAAAATAGCTTGGAGGCAACATTTCGAAAGCGAGCGGTTCTCAGCATTTGGAGAGCATTCCAAAACCAGTGGTAGCGCGTCCTTATGCCATCCAGCCAGAATTGGTACGCGAAGCTTCGCGCTGTAAGCCGCCACCCAACTCGGCGCGCACCTGTGCATCACGCATCTCGGCGTAGCCCATCGTGAGGTACAGCCGAGGATTGCCATGAGTGACCTAGCTTTTACACGTTATGGTTTATTGCGTTTTCTGTTCCGATGTTGCGTACAGCCCTATAAGAGTGAGGGTGGCGGGGTTTCCGTGCAGCAGCGTGGCGCGCAGCGCGTCCAGGGGGCTTTAGCCTGAGGTGAGGAGGTATCGCCGTGAGCAGGGCACGAGACCGCGCCCCGTGCCGGAGGGCACG
>Ga0209490_10002642_pt1 | contig 16903 bp, 10 predicted proteins | sample MAT06_FD_187209 | JGI IMG/M metagenome (GOLD analysis project Ga0209490, IMG submission 187209) | Freshwater microbial communities from Lake Fryxell liftoff mats and glacier meltwater in Antarctica - MAT-06 (SPAdes) (version 2) | ecosystem: Environmental > Aquatic > Freshwater > Ice > Liftoff...
TAAGCACGCGAAGTGGCAAATTCAGGAAAACCTGTGTTATTCAATTCTCTCGCTGCTTGCAAACTTCTATTGGCTTTCTCCAGTAGTCTTTGTTGTTCTGGAGTCATATCGCTAACCCTTCTTGTCGAATATTGCGAAAGAAACCATTATTATGCTGATAAAATTGCTGCTCGGTGGCAAATGCACAGCTAATTAGCACATTATATTCTAAACACAAGTCTGCAATAAAAATACTAATTCGATCGCTTTCTTGAGAGTAGTTAAAGGAATTTTTGAGAACAATTAAGATATCGATATCGGAGTCGGGTCTAGCATCACCTCTAGCTTGGGAACCAAAAAGAATAATTTTGTCTAATTGTTCGCCGTAAAGTTTTTTTAGACCTTGTTGAGTTTTTGTGATAATTGTTTGGATTTGTTCATTCATATTTCCTGAGCAGTTGTATTTAGCTAGTTCATGTTATGCAACAATTCTATTATACCAAAAAGGCGATCGCCCGCCACCCGTGAAAAAGTTGTAAAGGGCGATCGACCTTTCGATACCAAAAAGAGCGATCGCCCGCCGTGAAAAAGTCGTAACGGGCGATCGACCTTTCGATGCTAAAAAGAGCGATCGCTCTTTCCGACAAAAACCGTCCCTACAATCAAAAGCGATCGCCCTTCTCTATAATTCACGCTCTAGTACACACGAAAGGCGATCGCCATTCCCTACTCTTCTCAAGGTAGTCTAATTGGCCTGCATTACAGGTAAATTAAATCAGGAGTGAATCACAATTGGATTTACATTGATTAAGCAGCTATGAGGAATGTGCAAATATGGCAAAATTTCAAAATGAACTTGCGGAAATCATCTGGAACTTAAAACGTCAGTTACTAGATATTATTGATGCCGCAACAACAGCAGAATTGACCTTGTTTGAACTATTTGGAGAAACCAGTGACACGATCCCATTTTTGGATGAACTCAAAAGCGTGGCTGAACGTGCTGCACCTTGGTTTTCGCGGTTGTCTAATTTTCAATTACGCATAGCTGAGTCTCAACCCGCGATTCCGGCTGATATGCTAAACTTAGTAAACCAATCTATTGAACGCATCCAAAGGGAAATTCCGGCAATGGAACGGAGTATTGAAGAAGTGAAAACGGAGTGGAACTTGCCATGACTAGCCAACCCCACATTCCAGATCCAGAAACGGCTAAGAGATTATTAGCCTCTTTGCGCCACAGTCGTTTAGCGATGGAAACAGCTACACTGGAATTAGAAGATATCACGATGCAGTTAGAAAATAATAACAGGCAAAAGCGTTTGGTACGCTTGAGGCAGGCGATTAAGGATGTTGAAGCAGAGTCAAGTTTTTTGCAGTCAACTAGATAATGTAGTTACCCACATATCCCCGACGCACGGAAGTGCAGCGGACAGTTTCCTTTCCCGACCATCCATCGGTACAAATACAAGGAGAGTTTATATCGTTTGCCGGAACCGGCCTATGCCTGACTTTTACTCTCAAGATATCCGTTGTTTGCTCTCGGTATATACATTCTCACACAAAGCCGTCCTACAAGGCTTGCCCTGAGCTTGCCGAAGGGACGGGGTTTTAAACCCATTAATTTTGATAAATGTATGAAAAAAACCCGCGTTGGCGGGTTTTAATCTGTCTAGAATTGGCTCGAATTTTGCTTAAAGCGATCGATAAACGCGATAATTGATTTCAGGGAAGATGTTATCTATCTCCTGAACCTTCTCCAACCAGCCGGAATCGACTTTCCCTTCTTTTAGTTCATCGTACAGCTTGTGGAAGCGCATTAAGTGCGATCGAGTCCGCCGCACTGCATAAGGCACCATCGTCCCTGTACGCATGATAAACGCCCAGTCAGAAGATTGAGCCAGCAACACTTCCCGCGCTGCTTGATTCAAAGCCCGCGACTGCAACTCATCTTCTGGTTCCATACTTCCCAACTCAATCATCCGTTCGGCAGCCTTGTGTAAATGCGGATAAATCCAAGCATTTGTCTCGTTCAACCAATACTCGTGAAAACCCCGATATCCCCAACTAGACTGAGATGGACGGCACACTTGCTGAGTCGGATTTCCCCGCAAATAATCGGCTAAATGCGTCATTTCGTAGGTATTTTGGTCGTACCAACTCTTGCGGAACAGGTAATCTAAGAACCAAGGCCCTTCGTACCACCAATGACCGAAAAGTTCCGCGTCGTAGGGCGATACAATAATCGGTGGACGCTGCATGATGCCGTTGAGGTGTTCGACTTGCCGTTCGCGGTTGAAGGCGAAGTTGCTGGCGTGTTCGGCGGCTTTTTCCCGCGCCCAGTACGGATCGTATAATTGTTTGTCGCCTAAACCCAATCCCCGACCGGTGATTTTGTGATATTTAATTCCGGTGTTTTTGCGCTGGCCGTTGGGCATGATGTAGGGTTTGATGTAGTCATAGTCGGCTTCCCAACCCAAATCTTTGTAGAATTCTCGGTATTCGGCGGCGCCGGGATAGCCGACTTCGGAAGACCAAACTTGCTGCGAAGATTCGTGATCTCGACCGAATACTGCTACTCCGCTTTCGGTGAAAATTGGGGCGTAACTGCCGTAACGAGGGCGCGGACGGGCGTAGAGGATGCCGTGACCGTCTGTGAGGAAGTAACGCAAGCCGGCATCGGCTAACATCCGTTCTAGGCCTTCGTAGTAGGCGCATTCGGGTAGCCAAATGCCTTTTGGTCGGCGGCCGAAGTTGGCTTCGTAGTTGTCGCAGGCTACTTGTATTTGCGCCCAAACTGCTTCGGGGTACATTTTCATCAGCGGTAGGTAGCCGTGGGTGGCGCCGCAGGTGATGATTTCGAGGTTGTTGGTGTCTTGGTGTTGTTTGAAGGCTTTGACTAAATCTCGATCGTACTTTTCCCAGAAATTGCGGACTTGAGAGAAGTGGGTGGCGTAGTGTTCGGCTAAATAACGGAGGTGTCCGTTGCCGACATTGTGTTCCATTTCCAGTTCGATTAATTCTTCGAGTTTTGCCAGGTGCTCGTCGAATCTGTCTTGCAACAAGGGATCGCGCAGCATGGCTACCAATGGCGGTGTCATGCTCATGGTAATTTTAAAGTCGATGCCGTCGCGTTTGAGCCCTTCAAAGACTTGTAGCAGGGGAATGTAGGTTTCGGCGATCGCCTCAAACAGCCATTCTTCTTCTAAAACGTAGTCGCTTTCGGGGTGGCGGACAAAGGGCAGGTGGGCGTGGAGAACGAGGGCGAGGTAGCCAATAGCCATAATGATTTGGATGTCGTAGTTATTAACTGACGCTAGAGTTAGGGACAGCTTTAAAATATTTTAAGATTTTATGCTGAAACGGACACACAAAGTGCTGTGTTTTTTTAATGACCTTTTTCTAACAGACTAAATGTCAGCAAATTCTGATTTTCTGCTTGCTGTCGAATTAGGATTGCTGCTGTTTGAGAGTCTACTGGCTTGGAAAAAAAGAATCCTTGGGCGAACTCGCATTTTAATCCTTTGAGTATAGATAGTTGCGAGGCTTTTTCGACTCCTTCGGCTACTACATCCATGCCTAAATTGTGGGATAAAGTAACGATCGATCGCACGATTTCTGTCGGGTCAATGCCTCCTTTGCCGATGTCGAAATTACCTCCAATTCTACTAACAAAAGAGCGATCTATTTTTAAGGTATTGGTGGGGAAGCGGTGCAGGTAGGAGAGCGATGAATAGCCTGTGCCGAAGTCGTCGATGCACAGGTGTATGTTGCGGGATCTGAGTTCCACTAACATTGCTGTGACTGATTCGGAATTTTCGATCAGTACGCTTTCGGTAATTTCTAGTTTTAAACTGCTGCCTTCGAGGTGACTTTCTTCGAGAACTCGATCGATATATTCGATTAAATCTGGCTGAGAAAACTGTTTGACTGAAAGGTTGACGCTGACGCTTAAGGGCGGGTTGTTTTGAAATAGCTGCTGCCACTCGCGAATTTGCTGGCAAGCTGTGCGTAGCACCCAGCGGCCCAGCGGTACAATCAAGCCGGTTTCTTCGGCGATGGGAATAAATTCGTTGGGAGAAACTAAGCCGCGTTCTGGATGCTGCCAGCGCACTAGGGCCTCGAAACCGTTAATTGTGTTATTGGCGATCGACACGATCGGCTGGTAGTGAATGATAAACTGGGGTGATGCGGAAATGGGAGGTAAGCCTGATGGTGGAAATTGGGGAGATTGGGGAGAGTCTTCTTCTCTGGCCGGGTCTTTAATTGATTCGATCGCGCGCCGCAGGTCATTTTCTAGCTGCAACAGCTTCAAAGCATGGGCGTGCATAGAAGTGTTGAAAACTTCGTGTCGGGCTCTGCCGAGTTCTTTGGCGCGGTACATGGCGGTGTCAGCGTCACGCAGCAGGTTGATCGGTTCCAGGTATTCGCCAGAACTCAAAGCAATGCCGATGCTGGCGGTGATAAATACTTCCTGTCCGCCTAGCAGGATGGGGGAAGTGATTCTCTTTTGCAGGCGGTTGACGATGCTGGTAGCTTCGTTTACGCCGTCGATGTCTTCAAGCAAAAGCACGAACTCGTCTCCTCCGAGGCGGGCGACGGTATCTCCATTTCTCAGACAGATTTCTAGGCGTCGTGCGATCGCAACTAGCAGTTGATCGCCGATCGCATGGCCTAGAGAATCGTTGACTACTTTAAATCGATCTAAATCGAGAAACAGCACGGCAAACAAGTAGTCTTTGCGCCGTTTTGCCAGCCTCAGAGCGTGTTCCAGGCGATCGGTAAACAGCGCTCGGTTGGGCAATCCCGTGAGGGAGTCGTGAAAAGCGTCGTGCAGCAGTTGTGCTTCGGCGAGTTTGCGCTGAGTGATGTCGTGGCAGTTGATCACGATGCCCTTGACTGCCGGATCGTGCAGTAAGTTGGTCGCTACAGCTTCTACATAACACCAGGAACCGTTGCGGTGGCGGACTCTGTACTCCAGTGGGGACTGACTTCTTTTGGGGTTTTCCAGGGCTTTGTGGAGGGTTTGGGCGATCGCGGCGCAGTCGTCGGGGTGAACGGTTCCTAGAGCGCTACGCCCGATCGCGTGGTGCGGCCCGTAGCCTAAAATTCGCTTGACGGAAGGGCTGATGTAGCGGAATATGCCCTCGGCATCGAGAATGATCGTGATGTCTGTGGCGTTTTCAATCAAGGATCGAAACCGCTGTTCTCTTTGTATGAGATCGGATTCGGCTTGTTTGCGATCGCTGATGTCGAGGGCTACTCCGTCTATGATGATATCGCCGTTTTCGTTTTTGGAAAATCTGGCGCTGTCTTGCACCCACTTGACTTCGCCGGAATTTAACACGATCCGGTACTGGCGATCGCAGGGCTGGAGACTGGCACTCGATGCTGCTACGCTGCTATCAAAGGAGCTTTTGTCGTCGGGATGGATAATTTCGCTCAAGAGTTCCGGGCGCGCCATTACTTCTTCTGGCCCAATCCCAGTCACTTCGCGCACGCCCGGACTGACGTAGGGCATGGAGGTTGTGCCGTCTGGATGCAGCACGGCGCGGTAGACTGAGCCGGGAATGTTGGCTGCCATTGTGGCTAGCTGCTGCTGGATGCCGCAGACTTCTGCTTCGGCGCGCTTGCGTTCTGCAAGTTCGGTTTGGGCTTGTTGGTAGAGTTCGGCTTGGTGGATCGCGATCGCACATTGATCGGCGATCGCTTCGACTAGCGATAGTTCTTCTGTTGTCCAAGAGCGCGCGCGATCGCACTGATAGAGGGCAATTCCTCCCAAAAATGACTGCTGGTAGAGCAGCGGTGCGATCGCCACGGCGCGAAACCCTACAAACTCTGCTGATGCTTGCAGCGACGGGCACAGGCTCGATAACTCGTCGATGGCGAGGGTTTCCCCTGCCGCGAGGGAGGTTCGGTAGTGTTCTGCCAATTCGCAATTTAGCCCGACGAACCGTTCTTTGTCTGCTGATGAGCTGATGTAGCGAACTATGATGCCACCTGTGGCATCTGGCTGCAAGATCGCGCAGGCGCTGATTTCGAGAGCTTCGTGCAGTTGATCGGCGGTGGTTTGCAGCACTTCATCGAGTACCAGAGTTTCCCGCATGGCTTGGACTATGCGGTTGACGATCGCCTCACGAGTCGCTTGCCGCTGAATTTTGGCGATCGCTTCTTGTTGCTGGCGACGCATTTTGTATTCTTGGAGCGATCGTTCTAAGACTGTGGGCAACCTAAACAGCCGCCCTTTTAATACATAATCGGTCATTCCGGCTTTGATGCACTCAACTGCCGCTTCTTCTCCCAAACTTCCTGTTACTAAAATAAATGGGATGTCGTGCCCTAATTCCTGCATTAATTTCAACACTTCTAAACCGTTGAAACCTGGGAGGCGGTAATCTGACAGCACAGCGTCATACTGGCAATTTTGCAGCAGTTGTCTGCATTCTGTTGCTGTTTCGGCAGTGTCGCAATTAAAATTGACTCCTCCCGATTCTAAGGCGAGCAATATTAATTCCATATCTTCTGCCATGTCTTCAACAATCAACAATTTTAATGTTGATTCTGCTACCATTTTTAGTAGATTGTTGGTCTGAATTCTATCTAACATACGGTATTTAGTAGTTTTTGAAGGTGGTTCATGTTGCTAAATCTATTCATTTCTCAGAGGAAGTTTGAGTAAGTCTCACTCGATTTTTTTAGTTATCTTTATAAATATTTTCGATCGGCTCTCAACACATTTATTTGATACTCGCAACCGAGGGCTTGCAGAACATAGTGTGACTTATTTAACTTTATAATAGTTCTAAATTCTGCATTTATAACTATACTGGCAAGTTGCGAATTTATATTACCGTTTGAGATTATTCGCTTAGTTTAAAGTAGAATGTCGCTCCTTGACTAGGTACGCTCGTCGCCCAAATCGTGCCGCCGTGGCGGTGAATAATCCGCCCGACGATCGCCAAACCGATGCCTGTACCTTCAAATTCTCTCTGGGAGTGCAGTCTCTGAAAGGCTCCAAATAGCCGATCGGCATATTCCATCTTAAAACCCACGCCGTTATCCTTGACAAAAATAGTTCCATCTGGTAAAGCATCAATAACTATTGTAGCGGGATTGCGATCGCGACTGAACTTGACAGCGTTGTCGATCAAGTTGCTGAACACCTGTTGCAGCAACGTTGGATCTCCCATCACCGCCGGCAAATCTCCGACGGCAAATTCAACACTGTCGGGAGTGTGGGTCAAAGCTGCGACAGTTTGGGGTTTAGTCAATTTAATCGCAGTTTGCACCAAGCGGGCGAGATCGATCGGAATTTGGATTAACTCGGTGCGGCCCACCCGCGAAAGATCGAGCAAACCGTCAATCAACAAGCTCATTTTTTGGCTGCTGTCATCAATTACTTCGATGTAGTGAACAATTTTAGGATCGTTCAAGGCCTCAGTTGATTCTAACCGCTGTTTCAAAGCATTAACAAAACCTGAAATATGGCGCAAAGGAGCGCGGAGATCGTGGGAAACAGAATAGCAAAAAGATTCTAATTCTTGATTGGCAGCCTCTAATTGATCCGTGCGTTCCGACAAAGCTTGTTTCGTCTGTACCAACTCAGTGATATCGCGAGAAGCCGCAATTAAAGCATAAACATCGCCGTCGAGATTTCTGAGAGGAATTTTTAAAAGATCGAAGTAAAAAGTCTCGCCAGAAATGACATATTCTTGCTGCAAGTGGATGGTCTCTCCGGATTCAAATACCTGCAAATTTTCCTGGCAAAATCCTTCGGCTAGTTCCCTGGGATAGCATTCATAGATAGTTTTGCCCTGCATCTCCTGCCTGCTATCAAACCCGGCAACTTTGGCAACGGATTGGTTGACAAAAGGCAGACGCATATTTTCCCGTTCGACCACAAAAATGTGATCGGGTAAAGCATCAAAAAAAGTCTCTAATTCGGCGGTACGCAGGGCTACTTGAGTTTCTAAAGTTTCGTTAAGCTGTTTGAGTTCTGCTTCGGCTCGCTTGCGCTGCGTGATATCTTGACCGATGCCGATAGATGTGCCGTCGGAGAGGCGAACGTTTGCCCAAGTAGTGTCGATAATTCGCCCGTCTCTAACTTTAGTTTTGAAGTCGCCCCACTTCTGGGTTGCTGCTTGAATGAACTCCAAAACGTCTTGGCGGTATTCCGGCTCAGGATAAAATTCTGCCAACATATCGCGGTTTTTGATTTCTGCAAAACTCCAGCCGAGCACTTGTTCCCAGTGGCGGTTTACCAAGCTTAATTTACCCTGGGAATCTAAGAATGTCAGCATGACTGGCACGTTGTCGAAGATTGTTTGCAGTAATTCGTTTTGCTGTTTTAAGGATTCTGCGGCTTGTTTGCGTTGCGTAGCTGCCGCCACGGCATCGGTAATGTCTAGTACAGAACCGATTACTTGCTTCATTTTTCCTTCGGGAGTTCTTTTGAAGATGGTCGATCGATCGTGAACCCAGCGCCATTCTCCATTTTTGTGTTTTATCCTGTAGTCGATGTCATCTATTTCCTGGGGGTTGGCGCTGTTTTCCAGTCGCTGCATACCTGCAATTAACTTGGGCATATCGTCGGGGTGAATTAAGCTAGAGATAACTTCTGAACCCCTGTCTTGCAATTCTTCGGGAGTGTAGCCCAGCATCGCTGTAAATGCTGCATTTGCATAGATATTTTGCTGTGCTTCTGTGTCGTAAATGTAGAGAAAATTGGGGATGGTTTTAATGATGCTTTCTAAAAGTTTTTGCTGTTTTTGCAGTTCTAATTCGGCTTGTTTGCGATCGGTCAAGTCAAGCACAAAACTCACCCCAAATTCCTGCGAACCTTCTAAAAATGCAGCGCCTAGCAAAATCGGAACGCGGCTGCCGTCCGAGCGGATGTATTCTTTTTCAAAGGGGACAATCACGTTTGCAGACATGATCTCGGCGTTTTTTTGTTCGTCTAGATGGCGGTACTCTGGCGGTGTCATTGCTTGCCAGCAAATTTTTTGGGATAACAAATCGTCTCGCGTGTACCCTACTAGGTTTAAAAAAGCCTGATTTCCGTCGGTAATCTGGCCGTTAATGTTCCAAAAAATTATGCCGATAATGTTAGAATCCACTACGCGCCTAAATTTAGCCTCGCTTTGGCGCAACTGAGCTTCGACTTGTTTGATTTCTGTGATGTCGCGGGCGATCGCTAAAACTGTTTCTACTGAATTGTCCTCAGCAAATTCTGGGATAATTCGACAGTGGTAATATTTTGTGCCGCGGGGAGTAGGGTAGTCAAATTCTATGGTTTCTGGTTTACCTGTGCAGAAAACTTTGGGAAAAGCTTCGTTTAACTGGTTGCCAAAGTGCGGCGACAGTCCCAATTCTTGGGTAGTTTTGCCGATAAATTGTGCTGCGGTTTTTCCGGTAACAGCTTCGACTGCTTGGTTGACGTAAAGGTGGCGCAGTTCTCGATCGAACCGCGCTATGATATCGGTAGAATTTTCGGCTAGCGCGCTAAATTCCTGTTCGCGCTGGTGAAGTTCTGCTTGAGTGCGTTGTTGTTCGGTTATGTCTCTGGCAAAAGAGAGTAGAGAAACTACTTTTCCTTCTGCATCAGTTAGTGCAGAATTGTACCATTCGCAGTAAATTACAGAGCCATCTTTGGTATAGTTGCGGTTGCAGCCAATGTTGCGGGTTTCGCTGCCGTCTAAGAGTTTATTTACTATTAAATTGACTAATTCGCGATCGGCTTCATAAACTATTGATAACTCGTGCCAGTATTTGCCCATTACTTCTGTTGCACTCCAGCCAAATATTTGTTCTGCCATTGGCGACCAACGCAGGACGCGAAATTCGCTATCCCATTCTATAACTGCCATTGGAGAGTTTTCTACATGAGATTCTAGCCGCGAGACGGCTTGTTTCATTTGGGTTTTGAACTCCAGACAGAGTTGCTTGGTCTCGGCAAAGCGATCGCCTATTTCTTGTGCGTTTGCTACGCCGATTTTGACGAGTTCAGCTATGGTTTCTGCTGTTTGTTTTTCGAGTTCGTTCCAAGCTAGTTCGAGGGCTGATTCCGCCTGCTCTAGCTCAGTGATGCTGTTCTGAAACAGTGCTGCACTTTCAACTGGAATTTCAGGCATATTTTTGACAGTTTGGCAAGTGTTACTTTGAGAATTAAAAATATAATTGCTAAAATTAAAAATATCTAACTTACTGTTAAATTATACATTTTTAATTTTAAGTTGGTGCGTGGAGCCGATCGCTCTTTGGTGGCCGCCAAAGGTTTGGCTTGCGGGGCAATTGCGGTCGCTGCAAAACTCTGTTTGGGGATCGGGCGCTAAGTATATTTTTGCACAAACTTGTTGTTTGGGGGCGATCGAAAGGATACCGATGTGGATCGGAGATGGGGCGATCGCGAATCCTCCGCAGGGCGTTGGGTGTGCCGATTTCCAGCAACAGGAGCGTGGTGGCCCAGAACCAGGGAGGTGAATTATTGCCGGCAAGTCGGGGAAATGGTCGATCTTTTTTGCGAGTTCTGCCTGATGTGAGATAAAAATAGTCCCAAGCCGGTTTGCTCAATAAAAAGCTAAAATATAGTCTAAAGTTATTAAATTTTTAAGGTCGCTTATGACTGCTGCTACATCAGTTAAAACTCAGTACGAAGCTGTTATCGGTCTCGAAACTCACTGTCAATTGAGTACGAATACTAAAATTTTCTCCAGTTCTTCAACAGAATTTGGCAATGCTCCCAATACTAACATTGACCCAATTTGTATGGGAATGCCTGGAGTGTTGCCAGTATTAAATCAAAAAGTGCTGGAGTATGCAGTGAAAGCAGGGCTTGCTCTCAACTGCAAAATTGCACCTTACAGTAAGTTCGATCGCAAGCAATACTTCTATCCCGATTTACCGAAGAATTATCAAATTTCTCAGTTCGATTTGCCGATCGCCACTGACGGTTCGATCGAAATAGAACTGGTGGATCAGGCCGGGAATTCTACTAGAAAAACAATCGGGATCACTCGCTTGCACATGGAGGAAGATGCCGGAAAATTGGTTCACGGCGGCAGTGATCGGCTCAGCGGCTCAACCTATTCTATGGTGGATTACAACCGCGCCGGCGTGCCTCTGATTGAAATTGTTTCGGAACCGGATTTGCGATCGGGCGCGGAAGCTGCCGAATACGGTCAAGAAATCCGCCGGATTATCCGCTACATCGGCGTTGGCGACGGGAATATGCAGGAAGGTTCGCTGCGGTGCGACGTGAATATTTCGGTGCGCCCGGTTGGCCGAAAAGAGTTCGGCACGAAGGTGGAAATTAAAAATATGAACTCTTTTAATGCGATCGAACGGGCGATCGATTACGAGATCGAGCGGCAAATTCAAGCGATCGAAAATGGCGAAATCATCCTCCAAGAAACGCGGCTTTGGGATGAAAACAAGCAGTGTACTTTCAGTATGCGACTCAAGGAAGGTGCGAGCGATTATCGGTATTTCCCGGAACCGGATTTGCCTCCGATCGAAGTTTCGGCAGATCAATTGCGGGATTGGAAAGCTCAACTCCCGGAATTGCCGGCCTCCAAGCGCCATCGCTACGAAACTCAACTTGCTCTTTCTCCCTACGACGCGCGGGTGCTGACTGACGACAAAGCGGTGGCGGAGTATTTTGAAAAGGTGATCGCCGCGGGTGCTGCTACTAAACAAGCTGCGAATTGGGTGATGGGTGATATCACTGCTTATCTGAAAAATGAGAAACTGGCGATCGGGCAAATTCCTTTCCAACCGCAGGATTTAGCGGAACTGCTGGGGCTCATTGATGCTGGCACGATCAGTGGCAAAATCGCTAAGGATATTTTGCCGGAGTTGCTGGCCAACGGTGGTTCGCCTCAGCAGTTGGTTGAGAGTAAGGGTTTGATTCAAATTTCGGATACTGGGGCGATCGATCGCGCGATCGATGCCGTGTTAGCTGCCAATCCCAAGGAGCTCGAACAGTACCGGGCTGGCAAAACTAAGTTGCTGGGCTTTTTCGTCGGCAAGGTGATGAAGGAAACCGGCGGCCGCGCCGATCCCAAATTGACCAATGAGTTGCTGGCAGCCAAGCTTAACGGTTAAGGCCAAGCATCCGTTAAGGGGTTTTTTGTAGCGGATAGAGCGGCGGGCGATCGGTTTTTCCTGAGTCCGCCGCGCGATCTGCCTTTTCCGCTTCATGGTAACTTTACAATTAAATATACATTTCTTGACAAAATCTTCACATTTGGGGGTATCACCCCTCATTCCTATCGTGTTATATTGTGTTATGTAGATGCACCCTGATGGCAGAGAGAGTTACTTCGGTAGCTCTCTCTTTTTTTTGTCTTTTTTTTGGCACGGACGTGTAAATACGGATGCGGAAGCATTGGGAGAGGGGGAGCGATACCGATTACCGATTAGCCATTACTAATTACCGATTACCGATTACTATCAATTTGAGTTATTAAGTGATTTTGACAGTATGAGCGAACAAGCTAGCGAGCTAATCAAGCAGGGGATTTCGCAATATCAGGCGCACCAATTTGAGGCGGCGCTGGATTCTTGGCAGCAAGCGCTGGTGCTATATCGGGAAATCGACGATCAACGCCGATCGGGCGCGGCGCTTGGTAATATGGGTGTTGCTTACGAGGCGCTCTTGAATTACGATCGCGCGATCGACTGTTATCAGCAGCATTTGGTGTTAGCGCGGGAAATTGGCGATCGCCGGGGCGAGGCGAATGCTTTGGGAAATCTGGGCAATGCTTGCTGTGCCCTTGAGGATTTTTCTAGCGCTATTGATTACCAGCAGCAGCGTTTGGCGATCGCGCGGGAGACGGAGGATGCTCGCGGCGAGTTGGAAGCTTTGGGTAATTTGGCGCTGGCTTGCGATGGGAATGGCGATTTGCCCGGTGCGATCGAGTGTTATCAGCAGCAGTTGTCGATCGCGCGTGCACATAAGGACGATCGCATTGAACGCAATTCCCTGAAGAGTTTGAAGCTGGCTTACAAGTATTTAGCGGATTATGAGAAGGCCGACGAGTACCGAAAGCAGCAATTGGCGATCGTGCGCGAACTGTTTTTAACCGATAAAAATAATAATTTTCTACAACTTGCAGAAACAGTTGGTTTGAATCCAGTCGAGGATTTTGCCGGAGCTGATTTAAGCGGTTTTGACTTGCACTACGCTGATTTTAACGGCGCGGATTTACGCGAAACCAACCTCCAGGGCGTAGATTTAACCTTGGCGGATCTCAGCGGTGCTTTGCTGAGTTCTGCTATTTTAATTGATGCTACTTTGTGCAATGCTAATTTGCGCGATGCTGAACTCAGCAGCGCCAATTTGAGCGGTGCAGATTTGCGAACCAAGCTGCCGAGGGCAAATTTGAGTGGTGCAAATTTAACTGGCGCAAATTTGAGCAGTGCTTATTTACCGAATGCGCTTTTGGTAAATGCAAATTTGACAAATACTGATTTCAAGAATGCTGATTTGAGCGGTGTTGATTTGAGCGGTGCGAATTTAAACGGTGCTGATTTGAGCCGCGCTGATTTAAAAAATGTGGTAGTGGAAAATGCCAGATTTACTGGTTGTTTGGGGATTTCGGAAGGGGTAAAAGTTGAGTTGAGGACGCGGGGCGGGATTTTTGAGTAGAATGGGAATGTTGGTAATAGTAGAGGGCAATAAAAGCTATGACTGCCGTAACTGCAAAACGATTCTCGATCGCCGAATATGACCGTTTGGCAGAACTGGGATTTTTTGAATCCGACGCTCGATTTGAATTGATTCGCGGAGAAATTATCAAAATGGCTGCTAAAGGTAGGCTTCACTCGGTTTGTAACTCGCTGTTATTTGGAGAATTGTACGTGTTGATGGCAAGACGTGCTTGCGTGCGCGGTCAGGAACCGATTATTTTGCCTACTGATAGCGAACCAGAACCTGATGTGGTGATTGCCCGCAATCGTTCTGATAATTATGTATCTTCTCACCCGGAAAATGCTGATATTGTGTTGGTAATTGAAGTTTCTGATTCTACTTTGAAGTACGATCAGAGCACTAAGTTATCTCTCTATGCTGAATCGGGGATTGCTGATTATTGGATATTTAATTTGGTAGATATTCAATTGGAAATGCACAGCGAACCTTATCAGAAACAAACAGGTGGTTTCGATTATCGAGTCAAACGAGTGGTTTTGCCGAATGAGGTTGTGGTAATTCCAGGTTTCCCAGAGTTGTCTCTGGATTTGTCTACGGTATTTCCGGCCTAGACTTCCTGCGATAATCTAATGCACTCATAAAAAAAACTCGGTAAGTAGGAAACTCAGCGGCCCCGGCCCTGAGAGGAAAACGACACGGGGGATTTCAATCCCCTTGACCATTACCGCCTTGGGATTGTTTGATTCGGTGTGCTTTTGTATTGCACTTTCAATGGGACAGTTACCATTTCAAATCTCGCAATCCTGTACGCATAATGTCTGCTCTTTTGGAGCCTCCCTTGCGGGGTAATGTTAGCTTTAAATCGAAGCGAACGCCGATGTTTTAAGAGCTTTTTAGACCTGCAACACTGTAAAGAGTGACTTTAAAACTGTTTAATTGCAGATGACAGAGCAAGGAACTAGCTTCGCATCCCAGGGTGTCGTGACTCAAAAAACGTAGTCAGTTAAGACTATAGCTGGTCAGAATAGCTTGTGAGTGATTTCTCGCGACCAAGCTCAGTGTCTTTAGACCTGAGTTCCTGACTGTGATGGCTACGTCTTGCGCTTACGAACTCTTCACCACAGTAGCACTTTGACCGCTCAAACTCTCGCCCCGCCAGAACAAATCGTCCAGCTATCCGGTATCAGTTGGCAAACTTACGAAACTTTGCTTGCCGAAATTGGCGATCGGCAATTTCGACTGACATATAATCGCGGCAATCTTGAAATTAGACCACTTGCAAAATTCATTTTAATCAAATTTTGTAACAGGCAAGATGCCTGTTCCACAAGAAAAAATGTTTTTTGTGGAACGGGCATCTTGCCCGTCCTAGTTATTTTTGCAATCTTGTCTATTATGATACCATCCCCAGAACACGAAGTTTACAAAAAAGTAATGGATCGATTTGTGGAAACTTTAGTAGGGTGCGCAATGCGCACCGGCTCATCTTGTAACGTGCGCAATATGCACCGAAAAAGTCAAAGTCAACCGGTGCACAGTACACTACAAATTACCAAGTTTCAAGCATTTTCGGCACTAAGAAACAAGCTCAGCAAACACCTTGACAGGGTTGGGTGCTTAGGTTGCACCCTACAAATAAAGTTTGCACTTAAGTTCTGTTAGTTATCCCTCATCCTCCGACTTAACAGGAGGGCGTCCAGAAATCACCATAAATCCTACAGATTCCAGAGTCATCTGTGGGCGACGAATCCCCGCTAAAACAGCTTGACTTAACAAACTTTCGATGCTCATTTCATCAGCCAAAACCGACTCTAAAAGCTGCTCAGATTGAGACAGCCGATTCAAGCGCAACTGCAATTGATTCACCCGGTTTTCCAGTTGAATTGCAGCACTCAGAGCCGATTTTTCGCACATTTCAACAAAATCCCCTCGCCCGCGCAGCAACTCCTCCGAAGTCACCCGTCCCCGTTGGCAAAAATCATCCCATTCTAGCGGATCGACAAAATTATCAAGAATTACAGTGCGATTTTTGGACAAATTATAATCCCGATTCGGCCCGCCTTTCCCCTTATAACCCCGCTGCAAAATTGCCAGAACTTCCGCATCTTCCACCAACAACATCGACTCATTACGAGCATCTACAAACACAGTTTGAAAAGTCGGCAAAAACAGAGCATCAGCGCGTCGCTGCAAAGCTTTCAAATTGTAATTTTCGATATTTTGCGCTTGCAAAACTTGCTCAGCAGGCTGCACATCAGTCTGGATTGAATAATTAAATTGGAAGCCGAACCATTCCATCCCTTCCGTAGCATCCCAGCTTTCATCGTATCGCCACATGGCAAAAGCTTGTCCGCGATCGTCCCAGCGAATATAAGAACCAAGTGCATCGATCAATCCCTCTCCAATTCGATAAAGAGCGACATCGGTATTCTGATGAGCAATGCGACGATTATAACTACCGTACTGCTGGCAATAAGGCACTAATCTGGTTCTCAAATCGTTCGATGGAATTAAGGTTTTTTGAGTAGGTTGATAGCGCATCAACCCAGATATACTCGGATGTTCGACTTGTTTGAAGTGGAGAGCTTGACACAACCAACCTTCTGCTGCCCGCTGCATTTCTTTATGCTTAGCATCGCAGTTATCGAGAGATTCAAAATACTGAGATGCGGTGTCATCAAGAACATCAATTTCATCTAAAACGTACTGTTCATCAATTTTTATTTTCTCTTCTTCAATCTCCTTTTTGATTGAGACAATTTCGCTGGATAAGCCTTTTGCTCCTTCAGTAAACAACTTTTCTTCAAGTTTGAGCAGTTTTTTGTCAGCATAAAACTGAAGGCTGGAAATAGATTTGTTGAAGATATCAAACCCGTCTTTTAAGACTTGATACCAAGCTTCGTGGGGACTCTCAGGCAAATCTGGGCCTGCAAATAAACAAAATTGTAGTCCCATTTTGCTACCAATGCGATCGACTCTGCCGAGTCTTTGTTCTAACTGGTTGGGAAACCACGGTAAATCGAAGTGAATTAACCAATCTGTCAGTTGCAGATTTACGCCTGCTTCAGCCGATCGATCGCACACCAAGATAAAACAATGCGGCTCAGTTTTAAACCGATGGAGACTAGCCTCAACATCATCAGCAGATTTGCCTGTTTCGTGGCTGGCGATCGCCTTTTTACCAAAGATTTTAGCTAAATTGTCCGCAATCTCTTGACAAGTTGCCGTAAAACTGGTAAAAATCACAATTTTCGGGAAACGTTCGCCCGGAAT
>Ga0209490_10002643_pt1 | contig 16899 bp, 10 predicted proteins | sample MAT06_FD_187209 | JGI IMG/M metagenome (GOLD analysis project Ga0209490, IMG submission 187209) | Freshwater microbial communities from Lake Fryxell liftoff mats and glacier meltwater in Antarctica - MAT-06 (SPAdes) (version 2) | ecosystem: Environmental > Aquatic > Freshwater > Ice > Liftoff...
GAGATTCTTCAGAGCAGAGTCAATGGTACGGCTACGCTGGTGAACGCAATGCGTCGCATGTCGAAGCCTCCTGGAGTGCTGATTTCCGGGTCAGCGGTGGGATACTACGGCGATACTGGCTCTATGGTGATTGATGAAGCATCGCTGAAGGGTGGTGGATTTCTCGCCGATGTCTGCGAACGATGGGAGAAGGAGGCGCTCCCGGCGTCCGATTTTGGCACTCGCGTCGCAATCGCACGCACCGGCGTGGTCCTGTCACCCAGCGGCGGAGCGCTCGCAAAGATGCTCCCGGCGTTCCAATTCGGCCTTGGTGGGCCACTTGGATCGGGCAAACAATTTATGAGCTGGATTTCGCTTGATGATGAGGTCGGAGCGCTCCATCACCTCCTGATGCACCCCCAGAGCAGCGGTGTCTACAACCTGACCGCGCCGACCCCCGTCGCAAACGCCGATTTCGGCAGAGCCCTTGGCGCTGTCCTCAATCGACCAGCCATCCTTCCGCTTCCGTCATTCGCTCTCTCTGCCCTCTTCGGGGAGATGGCCCAGGCTACCATTCTGAGCGGACAACGAGTGGTGCCGACCCGTCTGTCCACCGAAGGATTCCGCTTTCTTCAGCCACTGCTCGAAGGTGCACTTCGCTTCGAGTTGGGGCGGTAACCTGAAACTTTCCACACTCTCTGTCGTCTTTTTTCTGTTGAATCGCTGGTCGCGCTGTCGCGTGCAGCCAGCGTCACATGGAGTCAGACCCCGTGGTCATCATTCTGCTGGAAGGCGCGTTGTTCGTCGCGGCAATCGTGGCGGCGGGCGCTTTTTTTCTGTGGGGAGTCAAGGCGTTCACGCCGCTCGGCACTCGCTTGCGACAGGTGGAGAACCGCCGCCTGATCGATGAGCACGCCGCCCTCACCTGCCCCATTCATGGATGGCAGGCGCCTGACTCCCTCGTACGGTTCCCTAGCGGAGAACCGCTCTGTTCAAAGTGCTACCAGGAGACATTATATGGGCAGCTCGATCGGTGATCGCATCTCGCAAATGGGCGCGTCTGCGTCAGGCGGAGGCGGGGCCCGGAAGGCCGTCCTTGGACTCGGCATCGTGATCGGCGCACTCTGGATCGCGTCATCCACCATCACATACATCGAACCGGGTCACGTCGGCATCATCATCCGTCGCACCAGCGGCGGCGTGGATCCCGTGCCGCTCGGCCCCGGCCTTCACTTGCGCAATCCGATCACAATGGGGATCAAGGAATATCCCACGTTCATGCAGACGACAGTGCTCACGCAGGGCAGCAGCGAGGGGTCACCCAGCAATGATGAGATCAACGTCAACTCCATCGAGGGACAACCGATCTCGCTTGATATCTCGATGAGCTTTGAGTTGCGCCACGACAAGGTGCCGTTCCTGTATTCAACCTTCCGAACGGACATCGAGCAGATTCAGAAGGGCTATCTGCGTCAAACCATCCGTCAGGCGCTCCAGGAAGTTGCGGGCCAGGAGGAGATCGCGAACATCCTCGGTCCCAAAAAGGCCGAGACGGTCGCGAAGACGCAAGCCAAACTGTCAAAGGCGCTGGATCAGTATGGCATCGAGGTCAAGCAGTTCTCGATCAATGAAATCCGTGCCCCGCAGGCGGTCATGCAGGCCATCAATGCGAAGAATGTGATGCAGCAACAGGCCTTGACGGCGCAGAACGAACTGCAGAAGAATACCTATCAGGCTCAGGGTGACAGCATCAAGGCCGTCGGTCGCGCCAAGGCGATTCTGGCCGAAGCGCAGGCGCAGGCGCAGGCCAATGAACTGCTCGCCAAAAGCATCTCGGGCAGCTTGGTGCAGTACGAGATGGCCAAGAAGTGGAACGGCGTCATGCCACAGGTGAGTGGTGCCGCCATGCCGATGATCCAGATGCCGGGAACAGGCAAGCCGTAAACACCGGCTCGTCGGCGAGAGTCCACGCGGATTTCAGTGGCGTTCTGATGCGGAACTGTGAACACTCCGCATCCGGGCGCCACTGTTTCTTGTCGGCTATGATCGCCTAAGCTTCACCGCCAATCGGCGGCCGCGTTCCGGCCTCCGTGCTTGATTGACCGACCGGGCATTGGTTGTTCAGCACGAACCGCCCGCTGGAGGCCTGCCGGTGCTTCGAGCGGAATGTGATTTCTCCCTTCCTGTCTGATGCTTCCACACCCCGCGTTGATCGCAACCGTCGCGGCCAGCTTTGGCATCGCCTTCCTCTTTGGCCTCGCGGCCGCGCGAGTCAAGCTGCCGCCGATCGTCGGCTATCTGCTCGCCGGCATGGCGGTCGGCACCATCGCACCTCCGGACCTCATCGATGGCTCGATGGTCGCGCAGGCGGCGGAGCTGGGTGTCATTCTGCTCATGTTCGGCGTTGGGCTTCACTTCAGCTTCCGCGATCTCGCGGCTGTGCGACGAGTCGCCGTGCCTGGCGCACTGCTGCAGATCCTTATCACGGGCAGCGTTGGTGCCGCGATCGGACGGTCGTGGGGTCTGGGCTGGGGCGGAGCCGCCGTCCTGGGTATCTCTCTGGCGGTCGCCAGTACTGTCGTGCTGCTCAAGGGGCTCGAAGCGCAGGATCGCCTCGATTCGCCAGACGGCCGACTTGCCGTTGGATGGCTGGTTGTGGAAGATCTCGCAATGGTGCTGGTGTTGGTGTTGCTACCCGCGCTCGCGACGATGATCCCGGGAAGCGGCGCGGGCGATGCTGCTCAGGTCTTCACGACCCTCGCAATCGCGCTGATCAAGGTGGCGATATTCACTGCGTTGATGGTGGTGGTGGGACGGCGTGCCGTCCCGTGGCTGCTGGAGCATGTGGCACGCGTCGGCTCGCGCGAGCTCTTTACCCTCGCGGTGCTCGCGACCGCACTCGGGATCGCGACGCTGGCCGCCGAGGTGTTCGGCGTCTCGTTTGCGCTCGGCGCGTTCTTCGCGGGCGCCGTCGTCAGCGAGTCTGAGCTCAGTCATCGCGCTGCGACCGACGCGTTGCCGCTGCAGGATGCCTTTGCCGTGCTGTTCTTCGTGTCGGTGGGGCTCCTCTTCGATCCCGCGGTTCTGACACAGTCGCCAGGTGCCGTTCTGGCGCTTGTGACAGTGATCGTGCTTGGAAAGTTCGTGGTATCGGCGGTACTGATGCGACTTCTCCGTCAGCCGCTGCGATCATCACTCATCATCGGTGGAAGTCTCGCGCAGATCGGGGAGTTTTCCTTCATTGTGGCGGGAATGGGTGTCACCCTGCACCTCATCACCGGCGATGTTCAGGCGAAGATAGTGGCTGCGGCGCTCATCTCCATTGCGATCAATGCGCCGATGCAAGCGGGAATTCTGGCCTTGCTGCGGCGAGCGGAGGAGCGACGCTTGCGTTTGGCGAGCGTGATTGCAGGGGGCGCTTGGGGCGCCGTGGAGCGGGATGAGGGTGTCCCGTCCACGGCGCGCGCCAGTCGCGCGCCCATGAATACCATGGAGGACCCGTTCGACTTTTCGCGCTTTCATGGCCACGTCGTGGTCGTCGGGCACGGGCGTGTGGGTACAACCATTACGGATGCGCTCCAGCGCGAGACTGCCCGATATGTGATCATCGATGAACAGGAACAGTTGATCGCCGGACTGCGTGCGGGCGGCGCGCGGGCTGTTTACGGCGATGCAACGCGCCGCGGTGTGTTGCAGCGGGCCGGCGTGGCCAATGCGCGACTGATCATTGTGACTGCGCCCGAGCCGATCCGTGCGAGACGCATTGTTGCAGTCGCGCGCGAAATGAATCCAGCGATTGCGATCGGTGTGCGGACGCACAGTGCGGTGGAGCAGGCGTTCTTTGAAGAGTTCGTCAATTCCCCAAACGCAACGGGTAAGGCCGTCTACGCAGAGCGCGAAGCGGCGCTGAGTCTTGCCCACTTTACGCTTCAGACACTCGGCCGCTCCGGTGACGAGGCCGACGTGGTCATCGATACAATGCGTCAGATGAAGATCGCTCCAACGGAGACCTTCGCGGCGCTGCACACACGGGAGTTCCGCGCGATGATGGCGCCGGACCCCAACCATCCGACGGAGTTGTGAGCTTGTGTGAGGCGCACGTTACGGTGACACAAAACTACTGACACGAAACGACTGACACAGAAGTTCAAACTCAGAACTGCAACAACGGAACTGCAGGTACAAAACTGCGGCTACCATTCTGGAACAGCTGGACGCGGAACAGCTGGACGCAGAAGGGCTGGACGCAGAAGGGCTGGACGCAGAAGGGCGAACGCAGAAGGGCGAACGCAGAAGGGCGAACGCAGAAGAGCCGAAGCTTGGGTACGTCGAGCGGAGGTCTAAGGTTATCCCGCTGATGTGTTTTTGGGGGAACTGCGCTCCTGGCGATGCTCGGATTCCAATGCACTTTACCACAGTAGTTGCAGTTGACTTATTCAGTGATTGCGACGAGTGGCCGCTCGAAGCCCCGCTGTTCTGCGTCCGCTGTTCTGCGTCCGCTGTTCTGCGTCCGCTGTTCTGCGTCATGCTGTTCAGCGTCATGCTGTTCAGCGTCATGCTGCTCAGCGTCTCACCGTGCCTCGGTTAATCGCGTCCAGCGAGCGGTTCTGCGATGCCACCCATCAGGATCAGCGTTGCGGCTGCAGAATCGCGCGTGCGGACCGGAGAGCTGAGGTAGTATCGCCGAAGTCCCGTGGCGATGTCATTCGATTCCTAGTTTCCTGAATCCCTTTGCTGCCGCTGAACCATCACGGGGACGCCGCTGAAGCCAGCATTGCCGGTGAGCGTGTCCAGGCGTTGATCGTCGGTGAGGTCGTTGATGCTCACGCCGGCATGTTTGTTTGCGGTGGCGAGCCGGGTGTCGGGGCGGCCGTGCCCCCATCCGTGCGGGAGCGACACGACGCCAGGCATCACGCTGCTGGTGATTTCGACCGGAGCAATGACCGAACCAACGCGAGAGGTGATCTGCACATCGTCACCGTCAGCAAGCGCCCGCGTTGCGGCGTCGGTCGGATGCATCTGGAGCGTGCAACGGTTTCGCCCGCGCACGAGACGTTCGCTGTTGTGCATCCACGAGTTGTTGGACCGGAGCGAACGTCGTCCGACCAACGATAACGTATCCTTCGGCTGGTGCCAGGATGTCAGGAACGCCTCGAGTCGCGCGATGTCGGACACAAACAGCGCCGGCGCCAGATGTACGTGACCGTCTCGAGTGCAAAGTCGGTCTGGCAACGCCGGCTGTAGCGGGCCGAGATCCACCCCGTGCGGGTGATCGAGCAGCGTCTTCATGCGGAGCCCACGCCCGAACGGTGTGAATCCAGCGCCGTACGGCCCCCGACGCAACCCGATGTCCAGCATGCCGCGCGGTGTGAGCCGCGAGAGAGCAAAGGCCTTCACACGCGCAACGATACTCCCGTGCATGCGGTGCGTCAGCCCATTCAGAATCTCCCAGTCGTGACGTGCGTCCGGTGGTCGCGAAAATACCGGTGGCGAGTATTTCGCGGTGTTGCGAACGGCCAGCGTGTGGAAGATCAGGTCGTAGTGATCGCGCTCCAGCGCAAACGTCGGTGGAAGAATCAGGTGGGCGTGGCGTGTGGTCTCGTTGAGATAGAAATCAATCGCGACATAATACTCCAATCCTGCCAGCGCCCGGTCCAGTCGCGCACCGTTGGGTGTGGACAGCACCGGATTCCCGGCGTGTGTCACCAGCGCGCGCACCTGCCCGGCACCCGGCGTCTCGATCTCCTCGGCGAGCGCCGACACCGGTAACTCACCCGCAAACTCCGGTAACCCGCGTACCCGACTCCCCCATCGCCCAAATCGTACCACGCCTCCCGCTCGCTGATCCGCCTTCAACACATCGATCGCAGGGGTCGTGAACATCGCACCGCCGCGAACGTCCAGACGCCCGCAGACGACGTTCAACGCCGTGATCAGCCAGCAGGAGAGCCCGCCGAACTCCTGCATCGAGACACCCACACGCCCGTACGCCACACCGCTCGGCGCCGCAGCAAAGTCGCGCGCGATCCGGCGGATGGTATCCGCGGCAACTCCCGTCGCCTCGGCGACGCGCTCCGGCGCGAAACGGGAAGCGATCGCTCGAAGCGTATCGACTCCGGTGAGATACCCTCCATACCGCTCCACACGATCAGCGCCCTCGGCGAACACCACGTGCAGCAGCGCCAACAGGAGGAGTGCGTCGCTGCCCGGACGCACGAAGTGGTGCGCGTCGACGAGCGCCGCCGTCTCGGTCTGGCGCGGGTCGAGGAGCACCACCCGTCCGCCCCGATTGCGGATCGCACGCATCCGGTCGGTGACGCCCGGTGCGGACATCAGGCTGCCGTTTGATGCGGCGGGGTTGGCGCCGAACATCAACAGATGGTCGGTATGGTCGAGATCGGGAATCGGAATCAGCAGGGCGTGGCCGAACATCAGCATCGCCGCCACGTGATGGGGGAGCTGATCGACTGAAGTGGCGGAGTACCGGTTCTTCGTCTTGAGCGAACGCAGTAGATCGGGCGCGAAGAGCATGGCGCCGACCGAGTGCACGGTGGGATTTCCAACGTAGGCTGCGACGGCATCGCGTCCGTGCACCCGTTGCACCGCCTTCAACCGGTCTGCCGCCTCATCCAACGCGTCGTCCCAGGACACTTCCTGCCAGCTTCTTCCTACCCGTCTTAGCGGACGCTTCAGCCGATCCGGATCGTCGTGAACATCCTTCAGCGCCACCGCCTTCGGGCAGATGTGCCCCTTGCTGAACGGGTCGTCCGGATCACCGCGAATGTCGGTGATCGATGCACCGTCGGTGGTCAGCACGATGCCACACATCGCCTCGCAGAGCGTGCAGGTGCGGAGGTGGCGTTGAGCTGGCATGCGGAGGCGGGAGGCGGGGTGACACGGGCGTAACGAACGAATGGTTATCACCTATCCTACTGCCTCGAAACCCGGGCCGCTGCGAGACCGCTTCTCGCGCATTCGGCGAAGCACGCACACGGACTAGCTTGTCACTATGCGAACCCACGTCGTGGCATTCCGCGCGCATCTTGGCCGTACCGCCGGCTCGCTGGCCGTCTCCGGTGCCCTGCTCGCGTCGCCAGCGATGGCTCAGGGCAGTGCTGAGAATCGCGACACATCCGGCGCGCACTTCACGCTTGCCGACGCCGCCACCATCGCGCGTCGCCGCCATCCGTTGCTGCTGGCTGCCAGCGGTCGCCGCCTGACGCTCGCCGGCACGTCGCGCCAGGAATCGGCGATTCCCAACCCCACCTTCGAGTGGCGGAAGGAGAACTACGGCAGCCCGTTGCCGCGTGATGAGTTTCTCTCGCTCGGCATGCCGGTGGATTTCTACGGCCGGCGCTTGGCGTTGAGCAGCGCCAGCGGGCTGGTGGCCGCGCGAGCGTTGGCCGATTCCGCCAGTACGGCCCGCGTGGTGGAGTACGAGATCGCGCGCGCCTATTGGCACGCGTCGCTCGCCTTTGCGCTTCGAGATGCGGCCACCGCCCAGCGACTGGCGGTGGACACCATCGCACTCATCGAAGCGCAGCGCGCGCAACAGGGTCAGGTGCCGCAGGGCTCCGCGCTCCGCGCGCGTCTCGAGGCAGATCGTGCGCGACTCGTCGAAGCCAACGCGCGGGCCGATGTCGAGCGCGCACGTGGTGATCTCGCGCGAGCGCTCGCCATTCCGCTCGAAGGGGTTCCACGACCGACGGAATCGCTGCGAATCGAGTCGGATCAGCGTCTCCCCTCCGTTGACGCCCTTCGCGCTTCGGCGCGTGCCACGCGGTCCGATCTCCGAGCTGCCCGCGCCCGCGCCGACGAATCATCCAGGCGAGAGCTCGCCGAACGGCTTGGCATCTTTCCAGCGGTCGGAATGCAGTTCGGACGCAAGCGGACATCGGGACTGCAGACGGGCACTGCGCAGATCGGTGTGGCGATCCCGCTGTTTGATCGCAATAGCGGCAATCGCCAGCGGGCGCACGGTGACGTGTTGATCGCGACCGGCGAACTGCGCGCTGCGGAGTTGGCGGTCGACGCAGAAGTGGGTTCGGCCTTTCTGGCCTACCTCCATCTCCTCGAAGAGTACGGCCGCACCGCAAACAGGGGATCACTCGGCAGCGGTTCGCGCGATCTCGCGGCTCGTGGCGCGACGGTCGCGGCAATCGCCGGTACGGCCTATCGCGAGGGAGCGATCTCGTTGTTCGAACTGCTGGACGCCGAACGAGTGCGGGCCGAAGTGCGCATTGCCTCGTTGCGGGCTGCTGCAGACCTGCACCTGGCCAGACTGGAACTGATGCGCGCGATCGGCTTGCCCATCGACGCCGAACGACTCCTCCCGCAGACACCATGATCATTGCCCGATTCGCGCGTGCCTTGACCCGCGTTGCCGTGGCTCTCCCAGTCGCAGCGCTCATCGCGGCCTGCAGCGCGTCGCCAAAAGTCGAGTCGGCGGAGCCGTCGTCGTCGTCGGTGCGCGACACTGCGTTCCTCTCCGACGTCGCCATCGCCGCTGCTGGTGTCACGGTCGATTCGGTTCGGCGTGAGCTCTGGCGCGAGACCTGGCAGCTCCCGGCGCGACTCACCCTCGATCCGACGGTCACGCAGGCGCTCGGTTCGATCGTGGAGGGGCGCGTGACGCAGGTCCTTGTACAGGTGGGAGATCGGGTGCGGCGTGGCCAGGTGCTGGTGACCATTCACAGTCACGAACTCACCGATGCGCACAATGCACTCGCGCAAGCGAGGGCGGGGCGCACCGAAGCAGACAATGCGGCGCAGCTGGCGGGATTCGCCGTGGCGCGCGGTGAACGACTCTTTGCGGCGCAAGCTGGATCGATGGCAGATCTGGAACGCGCTCGCGCGGCGAAGGTTGCGGCTGAGGCGGGGCAGCGCCGCGCGACCGCCGAGTTCGAGCGCGCCTCCGAACTGGTGGCGCATCTGCGCGCCCCGGGGGCCTTGAGCAGCGCGATCGATCCTGAAGATGTGATCGTACGGGCGCCGTTTGATGGTGTCATCGTCGCGCGTGAAGCACAGCCAGGCGCAGTGGTGACCCCCGGAGCGGCGCTGATCACGGTCAGTCGAACCGGCTCGATTCTCCTCGCCATGCATGTCCCGGAGTCTGCGCTGTCGGCGGCGGTGCTGGGCGCCGAGGTGCAGTTCACGGTGCCTGCGTATCCGGCGCGTACGTTCACCGCGCGCGTGACGCGCGTCTCCCCAACTCTCGATTCTCTGACGCGAACGGCCGAAGTCTTTGCTGCGGTGGCGAACCGCGATGGCGATCTGCGGGCGGAAATGACGGCGGCGGCCTCGCTGTTCGGACAGGGTCGGGATTCGACATTCGTCGTCCCTGCCGCCAGCGTGCAGGACTTCGAGGGTGACACCGTCGTTGTCACCGGTGTACCGCGGCAGGGTGGGTTGCTGCTCGAGGCGGTTCGCGTTCACGTTGGCCGACGCGCAACAGCCCTCTCCGAACTCACCAACGGCGGTGCTGTTCGCGCTCCGGTGGTGCACGGCGGCGCGGCCGTGGCGAAGGCTGAAATTCTCCGGCAGCGAGATGCACGCGCAGGTGCGCAGGGTGGAGCGCCGGAGTGAAAAGACTGATCGAGTTCGCGCTTCGACAGCGAGGGATCGTCACAGTGGGCGTCGGCGCATTGCTGTTGTTCGGCCTGTTCGCGCTGTCACGCATCCCGTTTGACGCATTCCCTGACCTGACGGGCGTACGCGTGGATGTCGCAACCACGGCGCCCGGTCTGGCGCCTGAGGAGATCGAGCAGCTCGTCACCTATCCCCTCGAGTCGACGTTGATGGGCCTGCCCGGTGTGACCGGCGTGCGCTCGGTATCAAAGTCTGGACTGTCGCTGATCACGGTGCCCTTTCCCGATGGCACCGATATCTACTTCGCGCGAACGCTCGTTCAACAGCGATTAGCGGAGGCCAAAGGCGCGCTGCCGGCGGGGGTTGAACCGCAGATGGGCCCCGTCTCAACGCCGATGGGAGAGTTGTACCAGTACACGGTCTCCAGCGACTCCATGTCGCTCGCCGCGCTGAAAGCGTTGCACGACTACACGATTCGTCCACGGCTCCGCACGGTTGCGGGTGTCAGCGACGTGAACTCGTGGGGAGGACGGATCGAGCAGGTGCAGGTCGAGGTGGACCCGGTGAAGCTCGCTGCGCGGAACCTCACACTCAGTGATGTGCATCGCGCGTTGAGCGCCAACAACCTCTCGTTCGGCGGCTCGTATCTGGAGAGTGCCGGCACCCGCTACACGGTGCGCGGTGTGGGACGATTTGCCGATACGAGCGAGATTCGTCTCGTCGCCATCGCATCGCCGGGTGGTGTGCCGGTGCGCATCGGCGACGTTGCGCGGGTGATCGAAGGCGCGCTTCCGCGATTCGGTGCAGTGACGGAGAACGGCACACACGAAGTCGTCGCGGGAATGGTGCTCAAGCTCAAGGGCGAGGATTCACAGCGCGTCATTCGCGCGGTGCAGGAGCGGATGGCGGAGATTCGCGCGGCGCTTCCCCCTCACGTCCGCATCACACCATTCTATGATCAGACCGAGCTTGTGGGGCGCACGACGCGAACGATTGCCAAGAACCTGATCGAAGGTGGCGTGCTGGTGATCGTGGTGCTCTTCGCGTTCCTGCGGAACGTCCGGGCGTCGCTGATCGTCGCCAGTGTGATTCCGCTCTCGATGCTGGTGGCGTTCGGTGGTATGTATCTCTTCGGTTTTTCGGCCAACCTGATGTCCCTCGGCGCACTGGATTTCGGGTTGATCGTGGATGGTGCGATCGTGATGGTCGAAAACTTCGTGCATCGGATGGAGAAAGCCGAACGCACAGACGATGTCACAGCTGGCGGTTCCGTCGATCGATTCGCACTCTTTCGTGACGCCGCAGTCGAGGTGGGTCGCCCGATTCTGTTCGGGATCGCGATCATCGTCGCGGTCTACATCCCGATCTTCGCCCTCGAAGGAATGGAAGGGCGGATGTTCAAGCCGATGGCCTTCACGGTTGTCTGCGCCGTGCTGGGTTCGTTGGTACTCGCATTGGTTTATGTGCCGGCCGCATCACTGGCGCTCCTGCGCCATGTGCCTGTTGCCCCAAGCGCGTTCGAAGGACGTCTGCGCGATCGCCATCGCCGGCTGCTGCAGTGGACGTTTCGGCATGGGCGACCGATCGTCGTTGGTGCGGTCGTGATGGTCGTCGGGGCGCTCATCTCGTTGACCCGGATCGGCACCGAGTTCATGCCCAAGCTCGACGAAGGTGCAATTCTCATCAACACGCGCCGCAGTCCGAGCATCTCGCTGGCCGACGCGACCAAACTCTCGCTCCTCGCTGAAGGCGTCGTGAAACGCTTCCCCGAGGTGGTGTCGGTGGTGACCAAAGAGGGTCGCCCGGATCTCGCCACCGAAGCGATGGGGCTCTATGAAGGTGATCTGTATGTGACACTCAGGCCACGCGGCGAGTGGAAGACTGCAAAGAATCCCGAAGGGCTCGTCGCCGCTTTTGATTCAGCACTCCGTGAGGTGCCGGGGCTCTGGGTGAGCTTCACACAACCGCTGGCAATGCGGCTCGACGAAGCCGAGAGCGGCATTCGCACGGACCTCGGTATCAAGATCGTCGGACCTGATCTCGTGAAGAACGGACAACTCGCAGCGAGGATCCGCCGGGTTGTTGCCGGCACCCCGGGTAGCGCTGATGTCGGTGTCGAAGTGAGTGAGGGTACCGGACAGGTGCGCGTGACACCGCGGAGAGAGGCGCTGGCACAGTTTGGTCTCTCCGTCGCCGATGTGCGCGATGCCGTCAACCTGTCGCTGGGCGCCGAGACAGCGACGGAGATGGTCAAGGGCCCGCGTCGCATCGGTGTGGCCGTGCGCTACCCCGATGCAGAGCGCAACGATCTGCTCGCGCTCTCGCGGCTGACGGTGCGATCGTCCTCTGGCGCGCTGGTGCCGCTGTCGACGGTCGCCGATGTCGAGCCGGGCACCGGCCCGGAGCTGATCGGGCATGAAGATGCGCAGCGCCGCACGTTGGTCCTGTCGAACGTGCGCGGACGGGACCTCGGTGGATTCGTGCAGGATGTGCAGGCCAGAGTTGCGCGCGACGTGCCGATGCCGGCCGGAACATTTCTCGAATGGGGTGGACAGTTCGAGAACCAGCAGCGTGCGATGAAGCGACTGGAGCTGGTCGTACCCCTGGCGCTTCTGCTCATCGTCGGGCTGCTTTATCTCTCGTTCCGCGATGCCTGGCTCTCGGCGCTGGTGCTCACCAATGTCCCTTTTGCGCTGGTCGGTGGGGTGGCGATGCTCTGGATCCGCGGTTTGAACCTGAGCCTCTCTGCCAGCGTCGGATTCATCGCCCTGTTCGGGATCGCGGTCCTGAACGGCGTGGTGCTGATCTCCGCCATCAGGGCGCTGCAGGAGCAGGGCATGACCGTCAACGACGCCGTGGAGCAGGGCGCCGCCGATCGCCTCCGCCCGGTGATCATGACCGCAATGGTCGCGAGTCTCGGCTTCGTGCCGATGGCGCTCTCCACCTCACCAGGCAGCGAGGTGCAGCGCCCGCTCGCATCGGTCGTGATCGGCGGATTGTTGACGTCAACTGCGCTCACATTGTTCGTGCTGCCGATGCTCTACCGGGCACTGGAGCACTGGCGTGCACGCGCTACTTCGACGTCGTATCCTTCACCGCAGCCCACGTCGGACACTGCGGCGACGGCCCCCGCTGCACGCTGACAGCGGTGCGAGCCATGGTGTCCGACACGGCCATCAACTCGATGTCGAAGATCAGCTCCGCCCGCTCTGGAATCACGGGCGGGCGTCCTGCATCGCCGTAGGCAAGCGGATACGGGATGAAGAGACGACGCTGACCGCCGACCAGCATTCCGTCGAAGCCGAGATCCCATCCGGCGATCACGCGCCGTTGGCCGAGGGGAAAACCGATCGGGATCCTTGCCGTGCCATTGGGCATGGTGTCGCGGGAGGAATCGAACTTGGTCCCGTTTCGAAGCCAGCCAGTGTAGTGGACGTAGACGCACTGCTTTGGCCGAACGGGTGCGCCGGTTCCAACTCGCCCCTCGATCGACCGCAGCGCAACGATGATCTGCTCTGGCCCGGCCATCGGCGGGATCGATGACGGGAGCAGATTGGCCGGCACCGGAACGGAGCGGCAGGCGGCGACGCCGATGAGCGTCGCGGCGAAAACGGGAGTCAGTCGCATCGGGCCAACGTAGAGGCTCGGCGGCAGTGAGGCCACCACTCCGTGAACTCTTCCCCCTCGGTGAGCGGCGGCGTGTTGTGTCCGTGTACGCCGTCATCGACAGGCAACTCGGTGCGACGTCTTTACGGAGTGGACGCCGCACGACCGCTCACGGCGCACCCGGTCCAGGCCCGCACCGAGTCGGTGATTCCGGCAATCATCCTTGGCGACTTGAGGACGCTGTTGTGTGTCGCACCGGGGTCGCGAAGTATGGCGGGCGCCGGGGTGAGACCGGCGATGAACGCCCCGCTCACCTTGCGGCTGATCAGCGCGTCCCGTCCGGCAACCACGACCATCGCCCGTCCCGGCACCTTCGCCGCGTCATCCAAGGGGTTGAAGGCGAAGAGGGTCGTGTCGAAGAGGCGCGGCCCGATGGCCCCCGCACGACTCCGGACCACGGCGGAAATGCGGGTAAATGGTGACATGTAAATCGTCGCAGCGGGCGCGTGTTGTGCCGAGAGTCGGGCGGCGAGCGCGGTACCCATGGAGTGTCCGATGATGACGATCGGGGCTGCGCTGTCGGCGAGCCGGCTGCGAAGCGCGCGATACGAGAGCGCCGCGTCCTCGAAGACCCCTGATGTCGTCGGCGTCCCCTCGCTCCCTCCGTATCCGCGATAATCGGGGAGCAGTACGGCGTAGCCCGCGGCTTGTAGGGCGCGACCAAGCGGCATCATTTCGGCACGGTTCTTCCCCTTGCCGTGGAGAAGTAATGCTCCACCACACACAGGATTTCCGGCAGTAACATCACCCCACCATGCCAGTAACCCGACAGATGAATCGTTTCTGGCGATTGTATCCAGTGTGGCCGATGACCAATCCCAACTCGCCGGTGTTGCGCGATTGTCTCGCATCGGCTTGGGTTGAAAGCCAAAGCGCTCAGTCAGCGGTGTGCGAACGAAGCACCCCGATACCGCCGTCGCCAGTAAGATCACAACGATTGGCCCGCGAACGGCTCGAGTTGGATTGCGCATGAATCTGCCAGTACCCCGATCCGTCAACGAGTTTCCATCCGGTGCGTTGCTCACCGGCGGTCCGCCGTTTCGATTCTTTCGCCACGCGCATTCTTCGACGCCCGATCTCCCTCCCCTCCCTCTCGCATCGACCGCACCATGCCACTCAGTCGCGTTGCCGCACTCATCGCGGCGCTCGCCGTCACCGCCGCTGCTCGCGCGCAGGCCCCGGCGGCGAAGGCGCCGTTCACCGCCGCCGATGCATTGGCCATCACCACCGCGCAGATCGCAGACCTGTCCGCCGACGGCCGATGGCTGTTGCTCACCGCCGCCAGTCGCCGCGACGGGCTTGGCGTGGACTATCGCCGCGACACCGACCCCACCTACCTCCGCGCATCGCCCACGCGGCTCCGTGTCATCGACACCCGCGACGGCAGCAGCCGCGATCTCTTCCCCGACCCGCGAACCGTTCGCGCCGCTGTCTGGTCGCCCGATGCCAGCGCCGTCGCCGTGCTGGTACTCCGGGGAGATAAGCTCGAGCCGGTGATCTGGGAGCGGGCCACTGGTCGCTCCCGCACGCTCGCCGTCCCGACAGGTATGTACGTCGCCGAAAACAATGATGTGCGATGGACGAGTGACGGATCGCGTATCGTGCTCGCGCTGCGCACCGATGCGTGGAAGCGCGCAGCGACTGCCGAATTTTCACGGATGACCCAGGGGCCGGTCTTCGTGCAGGATGGCACTGAGCCCTTTCTGGCGTGGGACCGAATGCGTCGCGACGGGAATCTGCGCGCGGTCTACACGCTCGATGTCCGCGCTGGAGCGGCCAGGGAGCTCCTGCCGCCCGGCATGTACGCCTCGTATCAGGTCACGGACGACGATTCGCTCATCACATGGAGCGAGGATATCACGAAGAAGACGGACTACGACGTCATCTTCGGCGCTGAGGCAAAGCTGCTCGCACGACGCCTGAGCGGCGGGGCACCGATCGAAGTGCTGGCGTCCACGAAGGGAGTGACACCGCTCTGGTCGCGCGATGGACGGCGTGTGGCGTATGCGAAGGATGGACGTGTGTTCGTGCGCGCGATCGGCGACGCGTCGGCGACGCAGATCGCCGGCGTGGACTCGGCGACCGCCGCGGCGATGGCCACCGATACGACGAGTGCGGGACGGGCGGTTCGCGCGAACCTCAAATACGCTGTGGTGCGGTGGTCGCCAGCCGGTGACGCCCTGCTGCTCTCCAATCCTGAAGGCCTCTGGATTGCGCCCGCAACTCGCGGCCCGCTGTCGCTGGTCGCCGCAACCAACGACACCGTGCCGACCAGGCCACGCGTGTCAGCAGCGGCGTGGAGTGAGGACGGCCGATACCTCTATCTGAACGTCGCGTCGCGCACGATCTGGGAACGCGGGCTGGCGCGCTTCGATCGGACCACCGGAATCACGCAGACGCTCGTCAAGGACGGGCGCCTGTACTCCAACCTGCGTCTGTCGCGTTCAGGCACCGTCATTGTCTACGCAGTCGGCGAAGGGAATCGGCCTCCGGATCTCTATTCCACCGATGCAACGATGGCGAACCCGCAACGCCTCACGACGCTCAATCCGACGCTCGCCACCAGAACGTTGGCCGGCACGCGCCTGATCCAGTACCGCGATGCTGATGGCAAGACGCGCAACGGTGTCGTGTATCTCCCAGCCGACTACATCGCTGGTCGTGCCTACCCCACGCTCTTCAGCATCTATGAAGATTTCTTCGACGACACCTTTGATGCGTCGCTCAATGTGCTGTCGTCGCAGGGGTATGTCGTGGTCAAGCCATCGGTCGGTTTTGAGACCGGCTATCCCGGCGAAGCGTGGATGAAGGGCGTCACGGCGGCGGCCAATGCACTGGTGGACGCGGGGATCGCAGACTCTTCCAGGCTCGGTGTGTACGGCACCAGCTACGGCGGCTATGCCACCAATCTGCTCATTACACAAACCGGGCGCTTCAAGGCCGCCGTGAACGTGTCGGGCAAGGTGGATATGGTCAGTTTCTACACCGACTCGCCGCGCCTCGGTGTGCGCAACGTCCACGCGGCGGAGAAGAGTCAGGATCGCATCGGGGCCACCCTCTGGCAGGCGCCGCAGAAGTACATCGCCCATTCGGCGATCTTCTTCGCCGATCGCATCACCACGCCGCTGCTCCTGATCACCGGCGCACAGGATCCCAACGTACCCGCCGACAACTCGCGCGAGATGTACTACGCGCTGCGACGGCTGGGGAAGCCGGTCACGTGGGTGAACTACATGAACTCCGGCCACGGCACCCCAGGGACCACGGCCGAGGATTTTCTCGACTACCACGCGCGCATCGGCGCATTCTTCGATCGCCATCTGAAGGCGTCGTCGAGCGCCGTCATCGAGGCCACATCACTCACCGGACAGCCGCTCACCCGTCCCGAACCTCAGGGTGCCGCGCGCGAAAAAATGGAACTGCAACTCTCGGCCGCACAACAGTCCTACGATCACACCCCGGCCAATGCGGATTCGGTGATCTGGCTCGGTCGACGCACCGCATACCTCGGCCGCTTCAATGATGCAATCGAGATCTACACCAAGGGTATTGCCGCGCACCCCACCGACGCACGGCTGTACCGCCATCGTGGACATCGCTATCTCACCACGCGTCAGCTCCCCCAGGCGATCGCCGATTTCGAGCGGGCATACGCGCTCACCAAGG
>Ga0209490_10002644_pt1 | contig 16893 bp, 15 predicted proteins | sample MAT06_FD_187209 | JGI IMG/M metagenome (GOLD analysis project Ga0209490, IMG submission 187209) | Freshwater microbial communities from Lake Fryxell liftoff mats and glacier meltwater in Antarctica - MAT-06 (SPAdes) (version 2) | ecosystem: Environmental > Aquatic > Freshwater > Ice > Liftoff...
GCCTTTAGTCGGGGCGATGAATTTCTGGTGTGCCTGATTGATACCAACCTCAGTGTGTCGATGATCCGGGGCGGTCAACTGGCGGCCAGTGAGATCATCTTAAGCGAAGGCATTGCTATCGCTGAACGTAACGGGTTCACGATCCTGCTGGGGGCGCTTTACATCAATTTGGCCGATACTTACATGGACACCTTACGTTCAGCCGAGGCTTTTAGGGTTTTGGAACAAGGGCTTAGGCTGTCTCAGGCACAAGGCAATCGCTATCTTCAGGCGTTTTGTGTTTTTGGGCTTTGCCAACTCAGCTATCTCGAAAATCAGACAGCCAAGTTCGAGCGTTTTGTGCGCGATGTCGAGCCGTTGGTCATTGACAGCGGCAATCCGTTTATGTGGGCGCAATTGTATTTTTGGCAGAGCGTGGCGGCCTTGACCCGTGAGGAATATGCTAAGGTGAATGATTACTGCCGGTTGTCGCTGCACGAGTTAAATCCCGATAACGGCAATATGCAATCACTCCTCATCACCCTTTTAATCTATGTCGCGTATCGTTTGAGTTCCGACGGGCATCTAGCGGCGGCGGCACAACTCATCAGCGGCGTGACGGCTTATGCCAGCTTGTCTCAGGCATCTTACAACCGACTGCAAAAATTATTTTACGATCGAACCTTGTCCGCTATCGAGACGGATAGGCCGGGGCTGGATTTGGATTCGGCACGCTTAAAAGGGGCTATCATGACCATTCAAGACCTCTTATCGTTCGCACAGACGGCACTGGTGGTCATTTAAGCCGTTCTGTCACGGTTGTGTCACAAGTTTGTCAAAAATGCACAGATAAATGGGCGTGTTATCGGTATAGTTGTACCAGATGACCTTCCTGTCATCGCTCGTCGGATATTTTTATGGAGTGTAAAGCACATGAAATCCCGTTTGCTATTGGTCGTTTTAGTCATCGCCCTTCTGAGCGTGTTCGGCGTCGTCAGCGCACAAGACGAAGCCCCGTCTGGTGAGTTGGAAATCTTCTCGTGGTGGGCGGGTGATGAGGGTCCGGCTCTCGAAGCCCTGATCGCCGTCTACGCCGCGCAATATCCCGATGTTGAAGTCATTAACGCCACCGTCACCGGCGGCAGCGGCGTCAACGCCCGCGCCGTCCTCAAGACTCGTATGTTGGGTGGCACGCCGCCCGCCAGCTTCCAAGTCCACGCCGGTCAGGAATTGACCGGGACGTGGGTCATCGCTGACCGTATGGAGCCGTTGACCGACTTGTTCGTCGCGCAAGGTTGGAATGAAGCCTTCCCCGCCCAGTTGATCGAACAAATCAGCTATGAAGGCGACGTTTACAGCGTGCCGGTCAACATTCACCGCTCGAACGTCATGTGGTCTAACCCGGCCAAGTTGGAAGAGTGGGGCATTGCCGCACCCGCCACTTGGGATGAGTTCTTGGTCGCCTGCCCGACCCTCCAAGCTGCTGGCGTGACCCCGCTGGTCGTCGGCGAAGCATGGACCGTCAACCACCTGTGGGAGAGCGTTGCCCTCGGCGTCTTGGGCGCGGACGGCTGGGCCGGCATTTGGTCGGGTGAGACCGCCGCTGATGGTCCCGAAATGCTGGCCGTCTGGGATAAGTTCAGCGAAATTCTGGCCTGCTCGAACGTCGGTGTCGATAGCGCCGGCCTGAGCTGGCAACAAGCCATCGACAAGGTGATTGCGGGCGAAGCCGCCTTCAACATCATGGGCGACTGGGCCGCCGGTTACATGGTCACCACCCTCGAACTCGAACCCGGCGTCGGCTTTGGCTTCAACGCCTCCCCGGACACCGCTGGCACATTCATGTGGCTGTCGGATAGCTTTGGTCTGCCGGTTGGCTCACCGAACCCCGTCGCCACCGTCGCTTGGTTGGAACTGCTCGGCTCGGTTGAGGGTCAGAACGCTTTCAATCCCCTGAAGGGCAGCATCCCCGCCCGCATCGACGCGGTTTCGGCAGAGCCTGACCTGTATAACACCTACCTGCAAGCCGCCGCCGCCGACTGGGCCAGCAATGACCTCGCGGGCAGCTTGGCGCACGGTGTGGCCGCCAATGAACGTTTCATGGGCGACTTCAACCAAGTCATCGAAATCTACCTCGCCAGCGGCAGCAGTGCTGCGGCCAGCGCCGCCTTCAAGGCGGTCTGCGCGACCAGCGGCGCGTGCGGCTAATAACTTTGCCGCGTTAACCCGTTAAATTCGGTGGGGCATGGTACGCCATGCCCCTACCCAAAACTCATCACTTTAATCTTTAGTTGGAGGCTTTGCCGTGAGAAGCCAAAGAGACCGCACGATCGCGTTCTTGATGCTCTTGCCGTCGCTCGCGCTGTTGGGCTTGTTCGTGTACGGGTTCATCATGCAAGCCATCGGCACGTCCATGAGCGATTGGGGTACGAACCCGGCGCAGCCCCCGCTTGCTATCAACGTCGTCAAGAGTTTTGTCGGGTTTGAAAACTATCACAATATCATGACCGACTTGCTGGAATTCAGTTTCCGCAATTCGCTGATTAATACCTTTTTCTTCACCGTCTTTTTTGTCGCGGGCTGTTTGGGCGTCGGGCTGTTTTTGGCGCTACTGCTCGACCAGAACGTGATGGGTGAGGGGCTTTTCCGTACGATATTTTTATTCCCGATGGCCTTGTCATTTGTGGTGACGGGGACGATTTGGCGCTGGATGTTACAACCCGGCGGCGGGATTAACACCCTCCCAACTGCGATTGGCCTGCCTCCCATCACCTTTGGTTGGATTAACAGCCGCGAGGTGGCTTTTGGGTTTGAGTGGGCGGATGTCCCGCGTATACTGACCGTGGTCGGCGTCGCTATCCTGAGCATTTTGGCGTTGCGTTTTGCCCTCAGCGGGCGGCGGCGCGCCCTAATGGTGGTCGGTGGCATCGCCGCCTTGCTCATCGTGCTGTTCGTGGCGGGCTTCTGGAACTTGATTTGGCTGCCGCTCGACACGCCCGAAGCCGAGGCCAGCATCGCGCCGAAGGGCTTTAACCTCGCCCTGATCGGGGTGATTATCGCAGCCGTGTGGCAGATGTCCGGCTACACGATGGCGATGTTCATTGCGGGCATACGCGGCGTCAGTGAAGAACTGCGCGAGGCGTCACGGGTGGACGGTTGCAACGAATTACAGATGTACCGCTATATCATCTTGCCGCAACTCACCCCGATTTTTCTCAGCGCTATGATCATCCTCGGCCATATCTCGCTCAAGATTTTCGACCTCGTATTTGCGATGGCTGGGCCAGATAACGCTCAGACCGTCGTGCCGGGGTTGTTGGTCTATACCGAGGGTTTCCGCGAGAATTCGTTTGCAAAGGCCAGCGCCATCGCGGTGATTATGCTGTTCGGCGTGGCGATCATCATCGTTCCGTACTTGTGGTCGCAGTTCCGTGAAGCATCGCGGGCTGATCGTTAAAAAGGGCGCGTTATTATCATGACAGCTTACACACCGCGCCAATGGCGTCGCTATACCCTCCGCACCATCCTCTACGTCGCGCTGATCGTGATGACGCTGATTTTCTTGCTGCCGATTTATTTGGTGGTCATCACCAGCGTGAAAAATCCGGCAGATATCAAGCTCGCTACAGCTTGGTTGCCGCCGACCCAGATTTATTGGGAGTCTTTCCAAGAGGTGCTGGTCGTCTTTGGCCCGCGCCTGCGAAACAGCGTCGCGCTGGTGATTGGCGCAACCGCGATCTCGTCAATTTTGGGCAGTATCAACGGTTATGTCCTGAGCAAATGGCGCATCCCCGGCGAAAAAATCCTGTTCCCGTTGATGTTATTCGGCATGTTCATCCCGTATCAGGCCATCTTGATCCCGTTATTTGATTTCATGCGGAGCATCGGGCTATATGGCGGAATCCCCGGCCTGATCCTGATTCATGTGGTTTACGGCCTGCCGATTACGACTCTGATTTTCCGGAATTTCTACGTGGACATCCCCGATGAAATGTTAGAGGCCGCCGCGATTGACGGCGCGGATTTCTTTAGCATTTACACCAATGTCGTCTTTCCACTCTCGATTCCCGGCTTCGTCGTGGTCATCATCTGGCAATTCACGCAGATTTGGAACGAATTCCTGTTCGGCGTGACGATGACCGCCAATGACTCACAGCCGATTACGGTGGGCTTGGCGCAGTTGGCGGGCGGTGAGGCGGTCAAGTGGAATCTGCCGATGGCTGGCGCGATTGTCGCCGCGCTGCCGCCGCTGCTGATTTACATCATTTTGGGGCGCTACTTCATCCGCGGGCTACTGGCGGGTTCAGTCAAAGGGTAGGCGTAGGCGCGGCGCGCTACACCCTTCACCAAACCATGTTATGTTAAACGGATACGGCGCTGCCGTGTCCGTTTTGTATGTGATTACGCTTGAGTTGTCGAATTACTTCTATAATTTGCTAACTTAGTAAATTTCAACTATCATTTCCCTATGAAACAATTCGCGTCTGTATATGTGAAAGGGTGTTGAAAATGACCCGTCTTTCTCGTACTTTTCTGTATGGTCTGGTGACTGTCGCATTGTTAACTTCGGCCATCGTTGTGCTTGCCCAGAATGGAAGTGTTCTGGGAACACAGAACACTTGGCGCGATTTGCTCACCAGCGCGCATGACCAGTTGACGCAGAATGAAGTGGATGTGGTCACTATCGTGCTGCAAACGAACACCCAAGCGGGCGAAATCTACGTGAATTTCGGCCTAGAGGGCGATCCTGAACTGGTGGAGATCGCCGCTGACTACTTCTGCATCGCGCTCATGCAAGAGAACCGGAACTTCCGCGTTTGTTACGGTTATCAGTTTATTGACCGTGTGAGTACTGTTGTTGAGTCAGGGGCATAACCCACTAATATTCCGCCAGCAAGGTAGCTGATTATTGGAACGAATTCCTGTTCGGCGTGACCATGACCGCTAATGACTCACAGCCGATTACGGTGGGCTTGGCGCAGTTGGCGGGCGGTGAGGCGGTCAAGTGGAATCTGCCGATGGCTGGCGCAATTGTCGCCGCGCTGCCGCCGCTGCTGATTTACATCATTTTGGGGCGCTACTTCATCCGCGGCTTGCTGGCGGGTTCAGTCAAAGGGTAAGACTGTACCTCTTATCACGGAACTGCAAAAGGACGCGACAACCCGCGTCCTTTTTGTTTACCCATCAGTGTCTTGATACCTTATAATTAAGATGACGAAAGGACTGATGATGGTTGCTCTACCCAAACAAAAGATGACCCCGCAAGCTTATCTCGTTGCCGAACGACTTGCCGACACCAAGCACGAGTATTTCAACGGTGATGTTTACGCGATGGCGGGCGCGAGCCGTAGCCATACGCTGATTTCGGGGAATGTGTCTGCCGCCTTGCACGCCCAATTCCGCCAGAAAACCTGTGCCGTCTACCAAAGCGATATGCGCGTGAAAGTGACTTCCAGCGGCCTGTACACCTATCCTGATGTGATTGTGACCTGCGGCGTTGAACAGTTTGAGGACGACCGCAATGACACGCTGCTGAATCCGGTGGTCATCATCGAAGTGCTATCCCCGTCAACCGAGTCCTATGACCGGGGGCAAAAGTTCCAATTTTATCGAGGGCTGCCGTCATTGGTCGATTATCTGCTCATCAGCCAAGACTCGGCGCGGATTGAACACTTCACCCGTCAGGCGGACGGGTGGCTACTGACCGATGCTGACGGGCTAGAATCAGAACTGCGGCTAGGGTCGGTTGATTGCGTGCTAAAACTCGCCGACGTGTACGAGAAAATCACGTTGGGGGGTGAAATATGGCACATAGCCATGAGCCTGACACCGGCCTAATCAGAGTTTCATAATAACTACTCAGCTATCATTTCTTTCCTCAATTTGATGATGTAGAGTGTCAAATTTGCTGAGACCTAGGGAATTTTTTTCCTTAGATGATTGTGCTTAGTACCGGTCAAAATCCCGTTTCCCCTGAAATAGGGGCTGAGTAGTTACAATTACTGTTGACGTTGAAATTGCCAAATGAGATTGTCCAAAAGTCTTGGGCTTAGGTTCGGATAGTCAGCCTTAAGCAACTGGCAAGTAGCTGTCAATAAAGGATGACATTCTTCCATTTTGACCGGACGACTAAGTGCAGCCTCTATAAATCTGATAATCATTCTGTCGGGCTTAATCTCAGAATCAAGACCAACCAACATATAGAAGTAACGTAAAGACACACCACTGCCTTGTCCTGTGATACCTTTGAAATCGACCTCAAACGCTGGATTATTTATGATTGCGGTTATACCGTCCAGATCATTTACACCGTGATTAAGGAGGACTTGAGCTACTTTTAAGCTTGCCTCAGCCTTTAAAATACCGTTTCTTGTTGAAGTTCGTTGCCGATTCTGGTAAATTTTCTCAGCCATAAATTCAAGGGAATTTTCTTGATAAAGCGCGATAAAATCAGATATCGATAAGGGGGATGTCAGTTTGAAATAACTCACAAACCGATTCACGGTGTTTCTTGTAGTAGTGTAATTAGCGTTAATGGAGAAAATTGTATCAATGATGCATAGAGGGAGGCTTGTATAGCCATATTCTTCGGCCAGAATCGTGTTTTGTAAATCGAGTTTTAATCGGCAATAATCTGCCAATACTTGAACTTCATTTTCAACCATTATTACCTCTGATTAGCTTAGATACCATTGGATTGATGCCATTATAATACGACCTCAATTGAATATAAGAAATTCATACTTTACTATGAACGGAACCGCATTATCACTTGTGGATCGGTATGTGTCAAGGATAATGAGAAAATTTCGTAAAATCAGCTTCAATACCCGCCGACATTATCGCTCGGCGGGTTACGCAGATGCGACTTTGACTCAGCCCTCAAAGTCGTTGAGCGTCAGCAAGCCTTTTTTCAGCGCGTAGACGATGGTCTGATGACGGTGGCGCATGTGCAGCTTTGACAGGATATTGCCGACATGCGTCTTGACCGTCTCTTCCCCGATGACGAATTTGGCCGCGATTTCTTTGTTGCTACGCCCTTGCGCCAATTCTAACAAAATCTCTTGCTCGCGCTCGGTCAAGTCATTTCCGGGAAGCCGCGTCTGAGTCATATCGCGCAGCACCGCGCTCGCCACCGTCGGGTCGATGATGGATTGTCCGACTGCGGCGGCGCGGATGGCGTCTAACAGCAATTGTGGGTCGCTCTCTTTGCGAATATAGCCGATTGCGCCGGAACGCAACGCTGCAATCACGCGCTCGTCATCGGTGTGGGCGGTTAAGACGACGACTTGCGTGTGCGGGGTGATTTCGCGCAGTTGGCGAGTCGCCTCAATCCCGTCCATCCCGCCCGGCATGTACAAATCCATCACGACCACATCCGGCAGCCAGCTTTCAATCTCTTGAAGCAATTGCTCCCCGCTAGCGGCGCTGCCCACCACTTGAATATCGGGCATCGCGCTGAGGAAACTCTGCAATCCACGCCGGACGATGTGATGATCGTCCACGAGGGCGACTTTTAGAGGCTGAGTCATGATTTCTCCTGCGCGCCAAACGCCTGTTTCCAACGACGATAGGTTAGGATGGAGTTGACTTGATTACTGAGCAGTAAGAGCGAGACGCTGATGAACGAGGTGTTCATCCAGTGGTCAACGTCTTGGGGCGGGAACTGCACCCTCTCAATCACCACGCCGGAGATGAAGGTCGCAATCAGCGCCACCACGATGCTCGGCCAACTGTTGCGAAGCTCATTCAGGCGCTGGTTTAGCTCTGGCACGCGCTGGTCTGCGGGCATCTGCAAGACCTCCGCATGGTATAAATCCCCCATCTTCCGATAACACCATACGGCAACCCCCACCAAACCCAGCCCAATTAAGACGGCTGTCCAGTTGTCTGCCCCGTCTTGAATCCACGGCATTGGCAAGAACCACGCGCCGATGATGCAGATGGTGAGGTAAGCCATCTGGATATTCCGCTGTAGCTTGAAGTCGATACGGCTACCGCGTCCGGCGCTGATGAGCATCCGTTCGGCCTGACGGCGCGCCTTGATCAGCGCCCTGCCCGCGAAGAGCGGCGATGCGATGATGATGCTGCCCATGACAACCAGTAACACCATCAATATAGGGTCACCCGACAGCGTATCTGCGCGGTAAATCAGCCGCCACGCGACCAAGCTCAGGCTGAAAATGAAGGCCGAGACTCCGCCTGCAAATTGGAAGTACAGGCTGATAATCGGTTTTAATTGCTTATCGTAGATTGCGTACATGATATCTTCCTCTGAAGGGATGACGGGCGTGATGAGCGGGATGGTGATGGTCAGGGTTGTGCCGTTGCCCGGCGTGCTGAGCAGGTCAGTGCTTGCGCCGATGGCCGCGCTCCGACTGCGGATGTTGCCCAAGCCCATCCCTGTCGGATTGGTTGTGACATCAAACCCTTGCCCGTCATCTTCGATTCGCAGCATGAGGTGTTGTTCTTCTGCGACGTTGAGCGATAGCCAGATGTGCTGGGCGCGGGCATGGCGGGCGATGTTCGATAAGGCTTCTTGGGCGATGCGGAAAATCGCCTCTTGTGCGCCGGGGGGCAGACGGTCGTCCGGCGGGATCGTCGGGCTAAAGGTCGGGGTGACCGTCGCGCCGGTGCGATAGGCCAGCGCCTCGCATTGGTCGCGCAGGGCTTGAATCAGGCCAGATTTCTCTAGCGGGGCGGGGGATAACTGTTGTAACAGGGCGCGCATTTCAACCATCGCCTCTTGTGCGCCTTGTTTGACATCCCTTAGGGCGGCGCGGGCGGCCTGTGGATTGGCGTCCAGATGGGCTTCAGCAGCTGCCGCGCTGATATTGATGCTGAACACCTGTTGTTTGATCGAGTCATGTAGGTCACGGGCGAGCCGATTCCGTTCTTCTTGCGCGGCGGCCTCGCTGATTTGTGTGACCAGTTGGCCGCGCATGGTCTTGAGGTCGGCTCGTTCACCGATGAGCAAATTAACCTGCTCAATCATCGGCTTGAGCATCGGCGGACAATTTGCGACTGAGAGCGCTGTCACCGGTTTGTTTTGATTGAGATAGGTAAGCGCCAGATAGAGATTGGTCAAAGCAGTGGCGATTCCGTGAAAGAACCAAATGTGCAGTAGCGGGATCACAATGATGAAAGGGATGATTCCGACACGCGGGTCGATTTCACTGTTAATAGCGAATTGCACGCTGAGTAAATAGGCTAGGACACTTGTCCCGGCGGTCACAAATACGAACGCGAATAGGGTAGAGCCTGTGCTGATGGTCGTGGGTGTTGGAATTTTCATGAGGGGTGTTCCTGATCAGGTATAGCACTAGCATACTTGGCTTAGGTCGTGAATCTTATCCCCTCAGTGCGTGAAACTATGTCCCCCGTCTGGGGGAAATTTGGCTAGTGTGGGATGTAGTCGATGGGGTCAACGCCGACCGCCCACGCGCCGGTATTAGCCTCCAGCCGGAGGTAGACCTCGGCCATGTGTTCCGGTGGGTAAGGCATCCCATTGAGCAGCCACCAGCGCGCCAATCCAACAAATGCGCCCGCATAAAAATGTTCGGTCATCTCCAGCGGAATCGGCGGGATGACCCCCGCAGGTAGCCTCGCCCGTTCCGCCCGCAGCGCCGCCTCCGCCGAGTAATCCATCAGCCGCCCAAGTAGGCCAAAGGTGGCTTTTTCGCCCATTAGCACTCTGTAAATGTGGGCGTACTCGCGCAGGTGGTTGAAGGCGTGCAGTGCATCCTGTCGCGCCCAGCCTGTGAGGTCATCGGGGATTGGCTGGGTGGCCTCCAACGCCTCGTACAGCGCCTGCATTACCGTGAACAGCAGGTCGTCCTTGTCACGGTAATGGAAGTAAAACGTCACGCGGTTGATGTCCGCCCGGTCGGTTATGTCCTGCACGCTGATAGCCGTGTACCCCTTTTCCTCCATCAGCGTAAACAGGGCATCACGCAGGCGCTGACGGGTGCGTAAGACCCGGCGATCAAGGCGTTGGTCTGGCATCGACTCTCCCATGTTTTCTGGACGCTTGTCCACTATACAACACCCCCCGCGGGCGCTGGTTGACGGTCTCCACGGTGATTCTATACCATTCTGTTTGATATGCGACAGTTTGTAGCCTAAATAGAGGCCAAAAGGGGATATGGTGGACAATCAACGCTGGGATGTGGTGGTGGTCGGGGCTGGGATGGCCGGATTAGCGGCGGCGTACACCTTACGGGAGGCCGGTCGGTCGGTGGTGGTGGTTGAGGCAGCCGGCCGAGTCGGTGGGCGCATAAACACCGACCGGAATTTTGCGCCCGTGCCGGTCGAGTGGGGGGCGGAGTTGGTTCATGGTCGCCGTGCCGAAACATGGCCGCTGGTGCGCGCTGCCGGTCTGCGGACACACGCGCTCGGTCGGGCAGAGGTGCGCGGGGCGGCAGTGGACGCGGGTGCCTCGTGGGCTGAACTCAATTTGCAAAGCATCCCCCAACCAAAACCGACCGAATCGCTGGGCGCTTACCTACGGCGGATGGGCTTCCAGAGCGGAGATTGGCCGGTTGAGCTGCACCTGCTGGAAATGGACACCGAGTCCGTCGAGCGTTGGAGCGCGCTTGACATCTACCGGAGGATGCAGGCCGAGGCCGCCCACACCGATGACCATGTTTCGGCCAACGAGCGCGTGATGGGGGGCTACGACCAGCTTTACGGCGGGCTGTTGCACGGGCTAGATGTCCGGCTTAACCAGCCCATCATACAGGTGGTGTGGGATAAGGACGGCGTAACGCTGACCAGCGCCGACGGCACAGCCTATCCCGCCCGCAGTACCGTTCTAACGCTGCCGGTCGGGGTGTGGAAGGCTCGCCGAGTGGGGTTCTCGCCCGACCTACCCACTGACAGATGGGTGATGGTCGATGCGCTGGGCATCTGCGACATCGTGAAGGTCATTCTTCACCTTGACCGGCGCGCCCTGCCTGCCAGCGCCGATATGGTGATCGACCGTGATGGGGTTGTCCCATTCTGGTGGGACGCCTCTGGCGGCTACCCAGACTTCGGCGGTCAGGTCGTGGTGGGCTGGGCGGCTGGGGACGCGGCGCGCCGCCTCATCGCGATGGGCGAACCGGCAGCAGTACAGGCTGGATTAACTCACCTGCGCGCCCTCAGTGGGCAGCCCAATCTCACGGCGCGGGCGGCACGCCTGTGCCACTGGAACGACGACCCGTACATCGGCGGTGCTTATACCTACACCCCGCCCGGCGCTACGGATGCCCGCCAGAAGTTGGCCGCGCCGCTCGGTGGGGTGCTGTTCTTCGCCGGTGAAGCCACCGACCCCGACCAGCACAGCACCGTCCACGGTGCATACCGCAGCGGCCTACGTGCCGCCCGTGAGGTGTTAGACTCGCTGCGATAATTTCGCCCTGTTTTACGCCCCAGACTCGACATGCGCGAATCCGGTGGCAATCTGCGCCAACGGGAATACGCTGTCCACCACCGTGCTGAGTTTCCTCTTAATTCCGCCAATCGTGTTTGTAGGGGCGACCCACGGGTCGCCCATTTTTGTTAATTGTCTACACCATCTCGACCACCACACGCCCGGTTTTACTCCCCGACGCCACATGCGCGAACCCGTCCGCAATCTGCGCCAGAGGGAAAATGCTGTCTACCACCGGGCGCAGTTTCCCCTGTGCGGCGAGGTCGGCAATCGTCTCAAATTCGGGCGACGCGCTGTTGAGTATCATCAGGTACGGGCTGCGTTTACGGCTCAATACGGCGCGGGCGAATCCCCACAGGTCTTTGAACGGGTCAGTGGTGATGTATGTGCCGCGCCCGGTCAAAAACGGGCGGCATTTCGCGAATGACAGCGTATTAGCGACATCAAAAATCAGGTCGTAATGCTCACCGGCTGATAATACCGTGTCGGTGCGGTAATTCTTTGCGATGTCCGCGCCCAGTTCACGGGCGATTTGAAGGCCGTTCGTACCGCTGACCGCGGTGATATGTGCGCCTGCCAATTTTGCCAGTTGAATCGCGTATGTCCCGACCCCGCCCGACGCGCCGTTAATCAAGATGCGACTGCCCGCTTGGATTTTTGCTTGCTTGTGCAGCGCAAAAAAGGCGGTCAGCGCGCCAATCGGCAAGGTGACGGCTTCGGCGTGGGTGAGGTTGGCCGGTTTGCGCGTCAAGACTTTCTCCGGCACGGCGGCATACTCCGCGTGAGTCAACCCTGCTTTGAGCAAATCAACATAGCCGATGACCTCATCGCCTACCTTGAATTTCCCACCGGATGAGGCGACCACGCCGGATAGCTCTAGGCCGGTGACGATGGGGCGTTGCTTGCGAGCGCGTTTAATCATCCCCGCATATTTTCCGCGCTGGACATCGACATCGGTGGGGTTGATGGTGGCCGCGTGAATTTTAACCAAGACTTCACCTGATTTTGGGATGGGGATGGGGACAGTTTGTAGCTCTATCGTGTATCCCGCCTCGCTTGTGAGGAGTACCGCGCCTTGCATGGTTGTCATGTGCAAATCCCTTGTCTGGCTAAATAAAGACCTAAAAAAACTAAACACTTATCATCTTAGGCGTAGCACGCTTAGGACTCTGTTATATTTTGAATCATCTGCACCAACAGGCGTCGTAAGAGGGCTTGCTCAATCGGTGTCATCCCTTTGACCAAATCTCCCTCGACATTTTCCCAAAGGCTGGCGAGGCGCTGCTCTTGTCGGCGGCCTTCCTCAGTCAGGTAAACGCGGGTGATTCGGCTGTCGTCCGGGTCTTTGCGGCGCTCGATCAGGCCGTTACGCTCGACCCGTTGCAGCATCCGCGTGACGGTGGCGGGCTGAATCCCCAGACATTCGGCGATTTCATTCTGGGTGCAGCCGTCCGCCTCAGACACGTTCATCAGCAGCATGTCTTGGCCGACGTGTAGGCCGTAATCCCCCAACAGCGCGTCCATTCGCTTGCGCTGCTGACGGCTGAGAGTCGCTAAAATCACGCCGATATTGTCGTTTAGGTCAGCTAGCATTATTTTCACCAACTCATTAGCTAGACAAATAATATATAAGATAAAAACCATTGTCAATGGGTAGGGACGCCCAACCGGGCGTCCCTACCATAATCGTCATTCTCGCACCTATCGCCTGACTGTATCTAAACGGGCGGCGTCGCCGTCACAATGAAGAACACGAGGAACGCGCCGAACGCGCTATAAACCAGCGCCGTGACCCGTTGAGTCCGACTTGTGATAGGCGCTTGCGCGTCGCTAGACGCCTCACCGCTCAGACTACCAATCATCTGCGCCAACCAAATCGAGCCTAAGGCCGCAATCAGCGAGACGATAAATCGCATGGGCAATACCGAGGGTGAACTCGACATGAATGGGAACAGCGCCGGAATCAACGGCGTGCTGATGAGGATGTATACCACCGCCATAATTACGCCAGACACCCAGAATGGCGGTGTTTTTTGCGTGCGACTCAGACTGATGGCGTAAATAATATCCAACGTCAACAGCATCGGGATGAGTATATACAGCGGCCTCGCGCCGAGCGACTCGCTGTTGAAATTACTTTCCATCATCAAACGCACCCCCAGCGACACCAAACCGACCAGCGTTGCGCTCCCCACTTGGCGGGTGTTGTGTAGCGCCAATGTGCCGAATAACATGGCGATAAAGGTGAGAAAAACCGAGAACATCCAGTCGGGGTAGACTGCAATTTGCAACAGCAAACCGAGCGCCCCATCGTCGCTCACAGCGGCGGCGGCGCGGATGGTCGCGACATCACCGCCCGCAGCGGCGGCAGCCATCGCAGCTGGGTCGGCTTGGGAGGCGGTGTACCATTGCACCGTGAACAACAACAGGAAAGTGATCATCCCGCCGACCAAAACCAGTAGGATGAGCAGGTTACGCCAAGCGAAATGCTTAAAACCGATGCGCCACGTCTGTTCGGCCATCAAAGTCTTATGGAAAGCCGTCGCCAGCAAGCCCATCACCAAAACCAGTAGCACGATGAACAAGTGTGGCAGCGACCACGGCGACAGGTCTTCACCATAAAAAGTGTGCCAGAGCGGGTCTGACCCGATGGCAAGCAACGTAAATACCCCGCTGATAAAGCTGAAACCCAGCAATGGGTTGGCGCGAAAACGCTGTTGGAGCGTCCCTTTGGCGCGGGTCATGAGCGTCCACCAACTCCAGCCCGCCAAAATAATCATCGTCGAGAAACTGAAATATAGCAGCAAGTGGGGACGCCACAAGAAGTCTTCGCCGAACGGGATGCCGTATCGGGTATGCCAAATTTCGTCCCAGACCGTCGCGATTCCAGTCGCTAGGGCGCTCAAACTCAGGAGTAAGGCGATGACGCTACGGGTTGTCACGCCCACCGCGATTGGCGCGCTAATCGTCACGCCGTCTGCCAGCGGCTTGATGAGCATAATCCACCCAAATAGGCCAATCGCAGTCGTGACGGCGATTAAGGTGATGACCCCCACCGTGAAGCCGCCCATATTCTCGGCGGGAGGCAGACCGGCCATCAGCGTTAAGGCGACCATGATGCCGAGTGTGACGGCGATGACGACGGCGAACATGCCGGTTTGCTTGGGTTTAGAGTCCGTGTTTTGCATGGGCTTAGCTCCTAGTGTTTAGTCGATTATAGCGCCTAATCTAAGCGTGTCCCATAATCAAATGCGGTTGATAGGGCGCTTCAAGTTCGGTGATTTCTTCCGGCGTGAGCTTGACATCCAGCGCGGCGACGGCATCCTCAAGCTGATACATTTTGGTCGCGCCGATGATCGGGGCGCTGATGACCGATTTTGACAGCATCCACGCCAGCGCGATTTGCGCCGGTTTGACGCCGTGGCGCTCGGCAATCTGCTTGACCCGTTCCACGATCTCAAAGTCGGAGTCTTGATAATACAGTCGGTGGGCAAAATCATCGGCGCGGGCGCGCACGGTCTGGCTCTGGTCATCTTTGGACTTGGTGCGGTTGCCCGCCAAGAACCCGCGTGCCAACGGACTCCACGGGATGACTCCAATCCCCTCGGCGGCGCATAGCGGCAGCATTTCGCGCTCTTCCTCGCGATAAACGAGGTTATAGTGGTCTTGCATCGTCACAAAACCCGCCCAGCCGTTCAACTTGGAGGTGTACAGCGCCTTCGCGAACTGCCAAGCGTACATGCTGCTCGCGCCGATATACAGCGCCTTGCCCGCCCGCACCACGTCGTTGAGCGCATCCAGCGTTTCCTCAATCGGCGTTTCGTTGTCCCAGCGATGGATTTGGTACAGGTCTACATAATCGGTTTGCAGCCGCCGTAACGAACCGTCGATGCTCTCCATGATGTGCTTGCGACTCAGGCCGCGCTGATTGGGTTTGTCGCCCATCGGGTTAAAAACTTTGGTGGCGATGACGACCTCATCGCGCTTGGCAAAATCTTTCAGCGCCCGCCCAGTGATTTCTTCGCTTGCGCCCAACGAGTACATATCAGCCGTGTCGAAAAAATTGATGCCCAATTCGAGGGCGCGCTGCACGAACGGGCGCGAGTCATCTTCATTCAGCACCCATTCACGCCATTGAGACGAGCCGTAGCTCATCATGCCGAGGCAAATGCGCGAGACTTTGACGCCGGTTTTACCCAGATTGACGTACTGCATGGGGGTGTCTCCTATGGTTGATGGTGTGGAGATTACCCCCCGTCACGGTCTCGCGCAACGAACGTTATAAGTCCGCTACCCGTGGGATTTCGTTGACATCGTGATACACGGGGATTCCTCGTTCGTTCGCCAATTTCACATCGTTATCCGCGCCTTTTGATTCCCCCTTGAGGCGCAAAATGGCATCGCAGCGCGCAATCAGACGGCCTGCGGTAGGGTGTAAAATCTCGTCATACAGCGCGTCGCCGATTTCTTTCCCACCGGCGGTCTGCCAAATCGGGAGCGCGACCCACTCCCCAATCATCGGGATATGCCCGGCCTGAAAAATCGGCCAAGCCGCTTCTTCGAGTCGGCGCAGATTTTCGGCCATCTTGTCTGGATCGTCACCTGTGCCGCTGCGGTAGGGGCCAGCGATCAGTATCATCATGGGTTGGGTAGGGTGGGTCATGGAGATGCTCCTTGCGAGTCAGGTCAGAATGGGTTTATCATTGGAAATGCCGGAATTTGCACGATATTTCCGTAAATCTATTAAAAACGATAATTCGTGTAAAGTCAAGAAATTTCGTGCATAGACGATTAAGACGGGAAAAATCATGCTGACCAACACGCGCAAGCAGTATATTTTGGATGTCTTGAAACGGGACGGCGAGGTGATTGCCAAAGCCTTGAGCCAAGAATTGGGATTGTCCGAGGACACCATCCGCCGGGACTTGCGCGAATTGGCGCAGGAGGGCTTACTTCAGCGCGTGCATGGCGGCGCGTTGCCGACTTCGCCCGCTGTGGTGGATTTTTCTGGGCGAGAGGAAATCCTAATCGACTCGAAAATCGCCATCGGGCGGGCGGCAGCTGGGATGATTAAGGACGGGCAAGTCGTGATTTTAGACGGGGGGACAACCGCCGTCCAAGTGGCGCGCCATCTGTCCAAAAACCTTCGGGCGACCTTCGTCACGCACAGCCCGAATATCGCGATGGAACTCTTAAATTACCCCCAGATCGAAATTGTCCTGATCGGCGGGCGGCTGTTCAAACATTCGATTGTGTCGGTAGGGGCGGCGGCGATTGAGGCGATTAGGCATATCCGCGCCGATATTTACTTTATGGGCGTGACGGGGATTCACGCTAAGGCCGGTTTAAGCACCGGCCACCTTGAGGAGGCGTATATCAAGCACGCCCTGTGTAAACAGTCCGCCGAGACCTTTGTTTTGGCCTCGCGGGAGAAAATTGGGGCGGCCTCGCAGTACATCGTCACGGCGCTGGCAAATGTCAGCGGCATGATCGTCGAAGAA
>Ga0209490_10002647_pt1 | contig 16868 bp, 13 predicted proteins | sample MAT06_FD_187209 | JGI IMG/M metagenome (GOLD analysis project Ga0209490, IMG submission 187209) | Freshwater microbial communities from Lake Fryxell liftoff mats and glacier meltwater in Antarctica - MAT-06 (SPAdes) (version 2) | ecosystem: Environmental > Aquatic > Freshwater > Ice > Liftoff...
GCCATCGAGACCTCCGGCACCTTGGGCAACAAAGAAGCCCTGCGCGACCTTACCGTGCTAATGGACCGCGATCGTTCGGTGAAAGTGAAGCGCGCCGCCCTGTCGGCCATCGGCATGTTGGCCGACCCAAGTTCCCGGCCCCTGCTCATTCGCTTTCTCGCCGACAAAGACGATGGCCTGCGTGCCGCCGCAGCCGAAGGCGTTGGCCGCTTGCGCCAGGAAGCCGACTTGGCCTTGCTCGAAAAGGCCTTTGCCGAGGAACGCAAAACGAACCCGCGCCTTTCGCTCGCCTTCGCCCTGGTGCTGCACGGCAAAGTGGAACTCGCCGAATTCAGCCCCCTACGCTACCTGATCAGCCATCTGAACTCGAAGGCCTATCGCGGCGTGGCACAGCCCTTCCTGATCGAAGCCGCCCGCGACGTCCATGTCCTGTACGCGCTGCACCGTGGGCTCAGCCAGGCCACACCGCCCACCACGCGCGACGAACGCACAGGGCTCGCCCAAGTGATGGCCATCAGTGGCGATGCCTCTAGCTTGCCGATCCTGCAGGCGATGAGTAAAGAGAGTGACCCTGAAGTCGCCGCCGAAGCCTTACGCGCATTGCGCACTTTGAAAGCCCGGCTGCCTTAAATGCAAAGAGCCGGCCCCTTGAGGGCCGGCTCTCGCGACGCGGAAAGGGAAACTTACTTGCCCTTTTTCTGTTTCTGTTGACCGACGCGGACCTTGAACTGCTTGGCCTGCATTTCGCTGTAAGCCTTCCAGTCAAACCGGGCCGAGACTTCCGTAAGGTAAGAAGCAACGTCGGCATTCTTCGGTAAAACGGCCATCACGGAGGCTTCGACGCCTTCGGGGCCGGTGATGCGGTAACGCTTTAAATTCGGGATCGCCATATCCCCTTCAGTATCGCACAAGTCGGTTCTGCTACGGTAAATGAGAACGCGTGCCGCTGATCTCGATCGCTTCCCTCAATCGAATTTCCCTTGGCCAACCCCACCCGGTCCGCGTGGACGGGCGCGATTTGGTGCTCTGCCGGGTGGCGGACCAAGTCTACGCCCTGGACGGCGTCTGCCCCCACCTCGGCGGCCCTTTGGCCCACGGCGCCTTGCAGGGCCGGATGCTGGTTTGCCCCTGGCACGCCTGGGAATTCGATTGCGTCACCGGCCAGCACGACCGTAATCCCCAATGCCGACTCACCACCTACCCCGTCACCCTCAGCAACGGCAACGTCCTGATCGAGTGGCCCGAGTCTGAATTACCAGATGCCTGAACTGCCAGATGCCTGAACTGCCAAATGCCTGAACTACCCGAGGTCGAAACCGTCGTCCGCACGCTCCGCCCGCGCCTCACGGGCCGCACCATCGTGGCCGCCACCGGAGACCCCAAGCTCACCCCGGCCGCGGTCATCGGGCAGACCATTCGCGAAGTCAGCCGCTACGGCAAGTACATCAGCCTGCGCTTCGACCAAGGCCTGTTGCTGGTGCACCTGCGGATGACCGGCAAACTGCTCTTCGACGGCGCGCGCACGCCCTACACCCGCGCCGAGTTCGTCCTCGACCAGGGAACACTGCTCTACGACGACATCCGCCGCTTCGGCCGCATCACCTGGGTGCAGATCTACCCCAGCCAGGGGCCCGATCCGCTCGAAGTCCCCTTCCCCGGCTTCGCGAATCTCTTCGCCGGACGCCGCGCGCGCTTGAAGACCTTGTTGCTCGACCAGCAATTCCTCCGCGGCCTGGGCAACATCTACGTCGACGAGGCACTTTTCCGGGCGCGATTGCATCCGCTCGCCGTGTGCGCTGACCTCAGCCGCCCCAAGCTCGAACGCCTGCACGCCGCGATCCGCGAAGTGCTCGACGAGGCGATCGCCCTGGGCGGCTCCTCCATTTCGGACTACGTCGACGGCAATGGCGAACGTGGCACTTTCCAAAACTTCCACCGTGTTTATCGGAAGACGGGCGAGCCTTGCGTGGTTTGCGGCAAAGCCATCGAACGCATCGTGGTCACCCAACGCGGCACCCATTTTTGTCCGCGTTGCCAAAGGGCCTAAGCTACCGCCAATCCTCGACGATCAAACCCGGAACGCGTCCGAATTCGCGAACGTTGTTCGTCACCAAGACTGCGCCATGGGCCATCGCCGTGGCGGCGATCAGGGTTTCCAAAGGGCCGATCTGCATTCGGTCCCTCTCAAGCTGCACCTGGATGCTCGCCGCCATCCTCGCCGCTTGATCATCGAAAATCAAAAGGCGGCATATCGCCACCAGATCGTTCAGCTGTTGCCGGCGACGAGCCTCATTTTGGCTCTTCATGACGCCGCGCTCCACTTCGTACAGCACGATGGCCGGAATCGCGAGCTGATTCGGCGTTACCGAACTCAGCCGCGCTCCTACCCGGCCTTTACCTTAAAAAGCATGAATGATCACGCTCGATTCCAGCGCAAAGAGGCTCAATTCATTTCTTTTCTCGGGAGATCCGTGCCCTGGGTACGGCGCAACTCTTTCACGTCGGGCACATCATCCCAACTGCCAAACGAAGCCAACACATGGGGTGGCCAGACGTCGACCGGGTTGGTCTCGCCAACTGGCTCATAAAAGATAAATTATACTTCTTTACTCCCGCGGCGGACCCAGCGGGTTGCGATGGGCCAGAGGCCGCAAGGGGCGGCGCTCGCTGTCGGTGCGGGCAGCGAAGCCTTTGGGGCCAGGAACCGTGGGCAGGCGGGGGGGCGGTTCCGGAGGCGGGGGGATGGCGGCGACCAGCAGGTCAGTGGCCTCGACGGCGGCCTTCATCGCCTTCACGTCGTGCACCCGCACCATATGGGCGCCGTTCAAAATGGCGGCGGTCATCATGGCGGCGGAGGCGAAATCGATGTCTTGCGAGTCGGGCTTGGCGAGGAAGGCTTTGCGCGAGGTGCAGATGAGGATGGGGCGGTCCACCTGACGCAGGATGCTGAGTTGGTTGATGACGTCGAGGTTCTGCTCGCGCCGTTTGCCGAGGCCGAGGCCAGGGTCGATGACGATGGCCTCTTTGGTGATGCCGGCTTTGATGGCCCGGTGGTAGGCGGCGCCGAGGCCGATGTTGACCATGGACATGAGGTCCTTGACGGGGGATTGGTTGGCCCAGGTGTCGGGGGTGCCGCGGAGGTGGACCAGGATGAGTCCGGCGTCGTATTTGATGATGGTCTTGGAGAGGGGCGGGTCCCAGGCCATGCCGCTGGGGTCGGAGATGATTTCGGCGCCGTGTTCGAGGGCTTTTTCGGCGACGGCCGCCTTCCAGGTAGAGACCGAGAGGGGGACCTGGAGTTTGTCGCGGAGGAGCTTGACGACGGGAATCAGGCGGCGGAGTTCTTCGGCTTCGGCAATGCGATTGACGTTGGGCTTAAGGGTTTCGGCGCCCAGCTCGACGATGTCGGCGCCTTGTTCTTCAAGGAGGAGAGCTTGGGCGTAGGCGCGTTCGGGGTCGGTGAAGCGGCCGCCGGAGCCGGAATCCGGCGCGACATTGATCGAGCCGATGATCAGGGTACGGTCACCCAGGCGCAGGCTGCGCGACTTTAGCTTCCATTCGAAGTTCTTGCGGGGGTTCATGGGTGGTTGCGCGGTGCACCCATTAGAATAGCGTGGCGAGCGCCAGAGGGTCGGAAGTTCTTGACTTTCCTAATCTTGCTTGTGGTCAATCGTCACGAAGCAGCTCTCGAAGGCATGGTCGAGCACTTCGGCCGTCAATTCAAACGGCATGCGCTCGAAGCGGATAAAGTCGATCGCGTGGGTCAATACATCGCGCGGATGGCAGCGACGCATGCGCTTATTGGCCTTGCGATAACGCTCCTCGATGAATACTTCGAGCAGCTCGGCGTCGAAGGGTAGTTTTTGCGATTCGCAGAAGCGGCGGAAGATCTCTTGGAACTCCTCTTCCGCAGGGCTCTGCATCATCATTTTGTACTGAATCCGGCGCAGGAAGGCTTCGTCGCCCAGTTGGTCCGGATTGAGGTTTGTGGAGAAAATCAGGAAGCACTCAAACGGCATGGCGACTTTGCCGCCAGTCTCAAAAGACAGGTAATCCTGTTTACGCTCCATGGGTACGATCCATCGGTTTAGGACCTCGGCGGGCGAGACCTTCTGGCGGCCGAAGTCATCGATGAGGTAAATGCCGTTATTAGCCTTCACCTGAAACGGCGCGTCGTAGATTTTGGAGCCTTGGTTGAAGCTGAGGTCGAGCATGGCGAGCGTCAATTCACCGCCCGTCATGATGAACGGGCGCGGTGCGTGAAACCAGCGCGGATCGTAGAGCACTTCGTCGCTCATTGCGTTCAGAATGCTCTCGGCCGCGGCGTCCTTATGGCTGTGGATCGGCTTGTGATACAGCGGGTCGAAGACCTGAATGATCTGCCCCTGGGCTTCGATCGCGAAGGGGATGTAGATGGGCTCGCGGCTGATTTTGAACAGGGCTTCGGCCAGGAACGTCTTGCCATTACCGGGCTGGCCGTAGATCAGGAAGCTCTTGCCGGCATTGACGGCGGGGCCTAACTGCGAAATCACTTCGGGGGTCAGCACCAGGCCCTTCAGGGCCTCCAACAGGTTCTCTTTGGTGAGCCAACTGTCGCGCAGACGTTGTTTGGACACCTGAGCAATGTACTGGTCGATCGGCACCGGAGCGGGCCCGGCGTACTGGCTTTGCAGCAAATGATCACGGGCCAGGACCCGCCCGGCATCGGCCAGAAAGTAGGTGGCCGAAACGCTGCCCATGCCCAGTGACTTTTTCACGGCCACGATCTGGAGCCGCTTCAGGTTGTCCATGATCGGCTCAATCAGGCTGTATTTCAGGGCGATGGCGTTGGCCAGTTGACGGCCCGTGATCTCGCCCCGGAAGTACAGAATCTTGAGAATCAGCGCCTCAATAAAGGTGTCCTTGAGGCCGGTCTCTTCCAGTGACTCGGGCGCGGCGGGCGCCATCACCGGCGGGGCCTCTTCTTTTTCTTTGGAGCCGGTCGCGCCGAGGCTGAGGTTGCGGATGTTCGACAGCCAGCCGGCGCCGCCGGAAGCGGCCGGTTCGGTGGCCGGTTCGGTGGCCGGTTCGGTGACCGGTTTCGGAATCGGCTTCGGGACGGGCGCCGCAGCGACATGGGCCGCAGTGGGGGGGGCTGCAGCGACGGGGGCCCCAGTAGGGAGCGCCTCAGCAGCAGGCTTAGCCGGAACGGCGGCTGGGGCCGGCGTTCGGGCGACCAGAGGAGGTTTCGCCGGCTGAACGGGGCCGTTCGGAGGCGCGGCCGGGGCCGGGGCCGGAGTAGAGGCCGAGGCCGGCGCTTTCGGTGGCATAAGGCTGATTGACGGCAACGGACCCCTCGCCGGAATGGCCGCCGTCGGTTTCGGCGCCGGCGTGCCACTGTTGCCTGCGTTGGTGGGTCCCGGACTCGTCAATACATCGCTCATGCACGGATCAGATCGGCAGATTCCGTCCAACAGTAGAGGGCTTCCGCCGCGAAATCGTCCCGCCGCCCTCCGGTATGCCATTATTCTGGTGAGACACACTCCTCATGAATGGCCTACTCCGCGTTGCTCGGCTCATCTCGAACGAAATCCGCCCCCGGTCGCTCACCTCGGCCTGGGAGTCCGCCAAACTCACGGGCAAATATCTGATGGAAACCGAAGTCCACGTCTATGGCTTCTCCATCGCCGCTAACGTGCTCCTGGCCTTCATGCCCTTTCTGGTCGTCATGGCTTCGTTGTGCCGCCACGTCTTCGGAATGCCCGCCGCCGAACAGGCCCTTTACTTCGCCGTGCGCGACCTTTTCCCCGATGACGTCGGGAAGGCGATCGCCTTTCGCGTCCAGGAGTTGCTCTGGATCCGCGGCCCCCTCCAATTAACCTCCATGTTTTTGCTCTTTTTCACCGCCAACGGCATCTTTGAACCGTTGGAAGTGGCGCTCAATCGCGCTTTCAATATCCACACCAACCGGAGTTACTTTCGCAACCAGTTGATTAGTCTGGGCTTAATCTTCGCCTGCGGTACATTGTTTATGATTTCCACTGTCTTCACCGGCATGAACGTCAGCCTGCTTTCGCGCCTTCTGCCGGCCAAATCGATCCTGCTCTCCTGGTTCACGCTCCTGTTTTTCAAAATCGCCGCCGTCCCCGCTTTGATGCTCTGCCTGTTCCTGATTTACTGGCTGCTGCCCAACGGCCCGGTGCCCATCCGCCGCATCATCCCCACGGCGATTCTGGTGGGCCTGCTGCTTGAGGTGCTGAAGAACCTGAACCTGCTGCTGTGGCCCACTTTGCAGAAGAAATTGCTGAGCGAATACAGCGCCTTCTACATGTCGGTGTCCATCGTCCTGATCAGTTTCGTCGGCTCCATGGTGGTACTAGGTGGTGCCGAATGGGCCGCCCGTGGTACGCATTCGCCCAAGAATGCATTAGACTATTCACTTGGCCCTCTAGGAGACGAAAATGCCCAATAACGAACCCAAAGATCTCACGCGGCGCGATGCCGTCAAAACCACCGCCGTCGGCGTGGCCGCCGCAACAAGTCTCATCACCGGTGCCCCCTGGATCCAGAAGATTAAAGGCGCCAATAGCAAAATCACCTACGGTTTCATCGGCACCGGTAGCCGCGGTCAGTATCTCCTCAAGCACCTGAAGGGCATCGACAACGGGCTCTGCAACGCCGTCTGCGACGTCTACCAGCCCAATCTCGACAAGGGTGCCGAGACCATTGGCACCAATCCCAAAAAGTTCAAGGACTATCGCGAACTCCTCTCGGCCTCGAACCTGGACGCCGTGCTGATCGCCACGCCGCTCTTTGCCCACTTCCCGGTTACGAAAGCCGCGCTCGAGAGCGGCAAGCATGTCTTCTGCGAGAAGTCACTGGTCTTCAAGCCCGAAGAAGTGCACGCCCTCCGCGCCCTCTCCAATGAGCGCCCGAAGCAGACCCTGCAGGTCGGCTTGCAACGCCGCTACTCGAAGTTCTATCAGACCGCCAAAGCGATGATCGACAAGGGCATGATCGGCCAAGTGACGCACATTCGCGGCCAATGGCATCGCAACACCTTCGCCAAGGACCCCTGGAACAAGCCCGTCCCCGCCGGCCGCACCGACAAAGAGCAGAACTGGCGCAAGTACCGCGAATTTTCGGGCGGCCTCACGGCTGAGCTCGCCTCGCACCAAATCGACATCGCCGACTGGATGTTCGGCTCCGGCCCCGAGTACGTCGTGGGCGTCGGCGGCACCGACTACATCAAGGACGGCCGCGACATTTTCGATAACATTCAGCTCATCTACCGCTATCCCAAGGGCCAGAAGCTGATCTACACCTCAATGACCACCAACCGGCACTTGCCCCTCTTCGACGGCAGCCGCACCGAGTTCGGCGAGTGCATCATGGGTACGCAAGGCACCATACACATCACCGTCGGCACCGACGACGAGCCCGCGCTTGGCATGTGGTTTAAGGAGCCGGCCGCTCCCACGGCTTACCCGGCCGGCGGTAAGGGTGCTCCGCCCGCCGCCGTCGGCGCTTCGCTCGTCAGCACCGGCAAGGGCGGCAAAGGTCTCCCCATCCTGCTCGACCAGCATAAGGTGCAAAGCTCGGACTCGTTTATCCAGAGCGAGCTCAAGTTCGCCAAGATGTGGCTCTACGGCAAGGGCGTCATGGTTCCCGAAGAAGACTCGAACCCCGTCGACGTCGAGCTCGCCAGCTTCTTCGACTGCTGCGCCACCGGCAAGCGCCCGCTCGCTGACCTTGAGGTCGGCCTGCACGATTCGACGGCCGTGATTCTGTCGAATCAGGCCATGTACGACGAGCGCAAGGTTTATTTCAATGAGATCGAGAAGATGGGCAAGGGTCCGGTGAAGAAGGCATAGTCCGGCCTAACGCGGATCTACCCTTGGAGCGATGCGAAAACCAGTGCTCTGACCGCTTCTCATTCAGCTGCACTAAACCCTCGCGACCAGCGACCGTTTTAAACCTTTTCCCGCCACCCAAAGAAGCGCCGTTTCTTGATCACTTCCGCAATCTCCGGCGGCACCATCGCCTCCCACGTATCGTCGTGGTCCTTGATACGCCGCAGCACATCGCGCGAGAAGATATGCAGGAAGTCGCGGTGGAAATTCGTCAGTGACCGCACGCGGCCGCGCTCCATCAGGTGGCGGTAGAGGTTGCGCAACTCCTCCGGCATTTCGATATTCTCAGCGGTCGTCAGTTCGCCCGAGGGCTCAAGCAGCGGATAGACGTAAACCCGCAGGTCGCGCGTAAAGAGGCGTCCGAAGGCTTCGAGAATGCCGCCTTCCAGGCCTTGGTAGTACTGCTCGGTAAACAGATCCCGCAGGCTTTGCGCGCCCATCGTCACCGCGATCGGCTCGTTGGTGTAGCGGCCCAAGTAAGCCGCCAACCGGTAGTATTCAAAATAATCGGAGATCAGCACCGTCTTGCCGGCCGTGGAGAGCAGGTCGGCGCGCGCCAGGAAGTCCCGCAGGTCGATGTTGCCGTCCGAGAGCAGGTTGCGCATGGTGATCTCCATCAGTGCCACCACTTCTTTGCCCTGCACCTCGGGTTCCTGCGCGAACTGCGCATGCGCGCTCTCGATCATGTCGATGTTCACTTTGGTTACCGGCCGGAAGCTGCCGCGCTCCACCAAAATCGGCTTCTTTCGCAGGACCTCGGCCGCCAACAAAACTTCCCCGTCGGGCCCAAACATCGCCGCGCCACTCAAGCCCAGTTGCACCAGCTTTAGGCTCATCACGCGGTTGTCGACGCGCCGGAACTCGATGCCCGAGAAATCGATCATGTCGATTTCAATGCGGTCCGTCGTCAAGTTATCCAGCAACGACTCAATCATCACGTCCGGCGTGTGATGCAGGAAAAACGCGGCGTACAGCAGGTTTACGCCCAGAATGCCGAGTGCTTCCTGCTGTAGCGGATTCTCTTTGTCCAGCATCCGCATGTGGACGATGATCGTGTTGTCGGCGTCGCCGGGGAAGGCCTGATACTTCACGCCCATCCAGCCATGGCACTCGTTGGTGCCCTTGAAATTCATGGCCGAAACCGTGTCGGCAAAGGTGAAGAAAGCGGTCGCGTCGCCTCGCGAAACACCGAGCCGCTCCACGTTCAGGCTGTGTTCGTAGTCGAGCATCCGCTCCAGGCGTTCGCGCGACACGTAGCGTTTGCACTTCCCGTAAATCGCGTCACTCACCGTCATGTCGTAAGCGGAGATCGACTTCGAGATGGTGCCGGCCGCCGCACCCACCTTAAAGAACCAACGCGCCACTTCCTGGCCCGCGCCAATCTCCGCAAAAGTCCCGTATCGCAGCGGATCGAGGTTAACGCTAAGCGCCTTCTGATGCGTACTTAGTCTTTGCCGTTCAGGAGTCAGGTTAGTTCCGGACGTTGCACCCATGACTTTAGTTTAGTCAGGTATGGGAGGCCTGCGCCTTTACCATTCGTTACAGATAGATGTATCCTCGTGAATCGAGACGGATTACTTGCGGCGGGGCACACGCGTTTTCACCTTCGGATACTCACTGATACGCTCCTGAATGCTCGCCTGGTCCATCCGGCCCGTGGCTTTCGTGATCAGAACGCGCGCATCGAGTAGGTGCTCGCTCATCCGGCGGCGAGCCTCCTCCGGGTCGCGCTTGCGGATGGCGTTCAAGATGCGGCGATGCAGCGCTAGTGTGTGTTCGGCATCTACCATCTGCGACGTCATCGTGATCAGGTTGCGCAAGGATAGGTGCACCACGGCAAACATCAGGCCACAGACGCGATTCTTCGCCGCGTCAAAGATCGCCTGGTGAAAGCGCAGGTCGTGCCCCACGAGCGCTTCGATATCGAGACCCGGCTGTTCCATCGCCTCCACCTCGGCCCGGATGGCCGCGAGGTCCTCCTCGGTGGCACGTTCAGCGGCTTGCGCGGCTAACTCTGGCTCCACAATCAGCCGGGCTTCCATCAGCTCTTGCACGGAGATGCCGTCCAGCAGAATCAGAAACTGCATCGGCTCGCTCAAGATTGCCTTGGCGCTCGAATTTAAGTAAGTGCCATCGCCGACATGCTGGTTGATGACGCCCATAATTTCGAGTACCTTGAGGGCTTGGCGGAGCGAACTGCGGCTGACGCCGAAGCTGGTAGCAAGTTCTCTCTCCGAAGGCAAGCGGCCACCGGGCGTCATCGTGCCTTCCGAAATCAATTGCTTGAAAATGGCGATTAACTTGACGGTTACATCATCTTTGGCCAGGGCGGCCACTTTCCGGGGCATGGGCAGTGCCATCGTAACACGACATCATCATCTAGGCACCGCCCTTGCCTCCGGTGACTACTTCGTCTCGCGGTAAGTAAGTGGCGGCTTATGGTCGGCCGGGACGCGCGAGCGATACTCGAAGCCGGCGCGGCGCTTCTCGAAACTGGCCTTGGCGGCGGCGACTTGGCCCGGGTCAGTAAACAGGTCCACCGCGGTAAGCACCAGGCTCTTGGCCGCCACCACCATGCCTTTGCGGCCGATACTCATGCCGGAGCAGGCGGCCGATTGCCAACTGTGCGCGGGGACGCCGGGCACGAAGGTGGCCGTCCCGAGCTGAGCCATGGGCACCGTCCAACTAACGTCGCCGGCATCGGTGGAGGCCGTGCCGAAACCCTCGGTAGGGGCGACGATGCGCTCCTGGCTGCCGATCGGTTTGGTAACGCTGGGCAGTGTCTTGCGGATGGTTTCGGCGAAGGCCGCTTCTTCCGCCGTGTAGGTGACGCCGCCCACCAGACGCAGGTTCTTGTCCACCAAGGCCGCCAGCGCGTCGTTGGGCAGCACGTTGTAGGCGCTATCGATGAAGTCCACTTCGACGCGGGTTTCGCTGGCCAGAGCGCCGCCTTGGGCACATTTCAAAATGCGATCCCAGATTTTGTCGAGGACGGGCATACTGGGGTTGCGGGCGTAAAGGTAGAGTTCGGCATAGTCCGGAATGATGTTAGGAGCGGAGCCGCCTTTCGTCACGATATAGTGCATTCGCGTGAAATCCGGCACATGCTCGCGGAGATACTCGATGGCGTTCGCGGTGAGCATCAGGCCATCGAGGGCGGACCGGCCCACTTCGTTGGCGATGCCGGCGTGGGAGGCTTTGCCGTAGAACTTAAACTTGGCGGACATAATGGCCAGGCTGCTCCTGAGGTCGGCGCCATTGGTGTCGCTGGGGTGCCAGCTCAGCACCGTGTCGACATCCTTGAAGGCCCCGGCGCGGATCATGTACACCTTGCCGCCGCCGCCCTCTTCGGCCGGCGTGCCATAGAAGCGCAGCGTGCCGGCAATCTTCTTTTCGGTCATCCACTCCTTCAGCGTCACCGCGGCGAAGAGCGAGGCCGAGCCGAGTAAGTTGTGGCCGCAACCATGGCCGGGCGCGCCTTCGGTAAGCGCCTTGCGCTCAGGCACGGCGTCTTGCGAGAGGCCAGGCAGCGCGTCATACTCGCCCATGATGCCGATGACGGGCTTGCCTTGGCCATAAGTGGCCGTGAAGGCCGTCGGAATGCCGGCGACATTGTCCGCAATCGCAAAGCCGGCGGCGCGCAATTCTTTCTTGAGCAATTCGGCGCTCTTGTGCTCTTTATACCCGAGTTCAGCGAATTCCCAGATCTTGCGCGACACGTCACCATAGTAAGTGGCCCGGGCGTTCATCTTGTCGAGCAGAGTGGACTTATCGTCGGCCAGCAGGACTCCGGCGGCGAGGAGCAGGAGGACGTTGGTGCGCATGGCTTAGCGTAACTCATGGCTCCGTCTTTCGCGTCTACTTCGCTACGAAGAGCCGCTTCCTGCTATCGATAGAACCATCCCGGGCCGACTAAGATAGTACCGAATTTGGGGACTGGGGATCTATTCCTTGCCGGATGACCATCCGGCAAACTGAATTTGCAAGATGACGACAAGAATCCTGGCGGGGCTTGTACTAGCCTCCCTTAGCCTAGCGCAGGCCCCCGCCGGACCTCCCGAAGACCATGGCTATGGTCCGGTAGACCCGATCTTGCTTCCCGATCTTACTCTTACCCTCGACAACGGCCAGCCGGCCCGTCTGCGCGATTTGACGCGCGGCAGACGCACGGCGGTCCAATTCATCTTTACCCATTGCCCGACGGCGTGCCCCTTGCTGGGCAGCTTGTTTGCCAAGGTCGACAAGGCAATGGAAGGCCAGAATGCAGCCTTGCTTTCGATCACCGTGGACCCGGAGCGCGATACGCCGGAAAGGCTAGCGGCTTGGCGGCGGCAGTTTAGCCAGAGTCCGCATTGGGTGGCGGCGCGGCTCGAAAAGCCCGCGTTAACCGCCCTCTTAAAAGTCTTCGGACAGAAGGACGGGCCGCCATCGGGCCATGCTCTGCAAGTCTTCTATGTCGACGCCGAAAGCCGGTACGTCGCCCGGACCACCGACTTACCGCGGGCCGCCGGCATTGCTCGCGCCCTATCCGGGAATTACGAAATGGCAGGCACGGGGACGCGTGCCGTTTACGAGAAAGCTTCCGCGCCCACCGATGCCTCGGGCGAGGCGACTTATTATCAGGCCCAAGGGGTTGTAGCCCGGGTGAATGGCGAGACACTGGCCGCCGCTGCTGCGCGCTGCGCCAATTGCCATGGTGTGCAAGGCGAAGGACGGCGCGAAGGGGCCGTAGTCGCGTCTCCTTTGCATCGGGCGGCTTTGACGGAAGCTCAACCCCGGCGTGGTGGCCCGCCCAGCCGCTACTCGCGGGAGGCGTTTTGCCAAACACTCAGCGGCGGCGTTGACCCGGCGGGCATTCAGCTCGATTCGGCGATGCCGCGTTACAGCCTAACCCCTTCTTCCTGCGCCGCACTTTGGGATTTCCTCAATTCCCGCTAGGGGATATAGTATGTTGATGTGTCGGGCCCTCATCACTCTCATCGCGGCCGTGCTACTAGCCGCCGCGCAGAATGTCTCGTCGGGCCTTTCGGGCACGATTGTCGATACCACCGAAGCCGTAATTCCGGGCGTTAAGGTGGTCGCGCGGCAGGTCCGCACGGGGTTTGAGAAGACGTCGGCTTCGAATGAGAGTGGGTATTTTTCGTTCCCTGACCTGGCTTCGGGCGAATACACGATCTCCATCCAACACGGGGGCTTTCGGAAGTACCAGCAGACGGACATTGGGCTCAATGCGGGCGAGCAGCGGTCCTTGGGGCGGATCCGGTTGCAGGTGGGCGAGACGGCGGATACGGTGACGGTGGAGGCGACTTCGGCGCAGGTGCAGTTGGGGTCGAGCGAGAAGTCGGCTTCGATCACTCAGGAAGACTTGCAGAATCTGGCCTTGCGGGGCCGCGATGTGATGGACGCGGTGGGCCTCTTGCCGGGTGTCGTAGACACGAGCGAGGGGCGCGAGTCTGCTTCGGGCGGCGTCGGCGGCCTGTTCCTGGCCGGGGGCCGGGATAATGCGAAGAATGTCAGTATCGACGGCGTGACGTCGCTCGACACAGGCTCGAACGGCGGCGTGCACTCGATGCCTTCGATGGACTCGGTGGGCGAAGTGAAGGTGCTGCTTTCGAACTATGCGGCCGAGTATGGGCGCAACTCGGGCGGGGCGATTACCATCATTACCCGGGGCGGAGGTAAGAAGTTCCATGGCAGCGCGAGTTACTTCAACCGGCATGAGCGTTACTCCGCTAATAGCTTCTTCAATAACCAGCGCGGCGTGGCGCGGCAGCCTTATCGCTATAACATCAGTAACTACACGATCAACGGGCCGGTGTATCTTCCGGGTAAATGGAACCGTGACCGGTCGAAGCTATTCTTCTTCTGGAGCCAGGAGTTCCAGAATCAGTTTGTCGAATACGGCTCCCGGACCGTGACCGTGCCGACGGCGCTCGAACGGGCCGGCGACTTCTCGAAGAGCCTGGATACCAATGGCCGGGCGCGCATCGTACGTGACCCTCTTACGGAACGCGATGCCACCAGCAACAATAAGCTCGTCTTTCCGGGAAACCTCATTCCGCCGAGCCGGCTGCATCCGCTGGGCCAGAAGATTCTGGGTATCTTTCCGTTGCCCAACTTTGTCGACCCGAGTGCGAGCCGGGTGAACCAATGGAATTTCCTTTCGGCGCAGAGCGGAAACTCGCCGCGCCGGACGGATATTCTGCGCCTGGATTACCAGCCCTTCACCAAGCTGCAGACTTACTTGCGGGTGAGTAATACCCAATCGCGCCAGGAAGTGCCGTGGGGCCTGTGGGTAAACGGGGCGGTGAATATTCCACTCACGCCCATCGATTTCAATCAACCGGGCCGGGGCGCAACGCTTAATATGACTTACACGGTGACGCCCACGATCTTCAACGAGCTGATCTTGGGCGTAAGCCAGAATCACCTGACTTATGCGCCACTCTACCCGGATCGGGTAAACCGCACGAAACTAGGCATTAATGTGCCGCAGTTCAATCCGGCGCTGAACGCCGATAACCTGATCCCGAACTTTGCTTTCGGCGGCGTGCAGAATGCGGCCAGCGTGAATATGAGCGACGGTGTGCCGTACGATAACTCGAACTTGATCCTGTCGCTGGTCGAAAACGTGAGTAAGATCTACAAGACGCATACCTTCCGTTTTGGGGTTTACTATGAGCGCTCGAAGAAAGACCAGAGCGCCAATGCGGCCACGCGCGGGTCGCTCGATTTCGGGGTGAACGCGCTGAGCGAATATGACACCAACTTTGCTTACTCGAATGCCATTCTGGGCTCCTATAACTCTTATACTGAGGCTTCAGCCCGGCCGCGCGGGTATTACTATTTCACGAACCTTGAGTTCTACGCGCAGGACGCCTGGCGGGTGAAGCCAAACCTGCTAATCGATTTTGGCGTCCGCTTCTACGCCAATCAACCGACTTACGATAAGTTGAACCAACTTTACACTTTTGCCCCGGACGCCTATGACCCGGCTAAGGCCCCGGCTTTGCTGCGCCCAGCCTTGGATGCCAATCGGCGGACGGTGGCCCAGGCTCCGGATGGCACAAATTATCCCGAGGGATTTATCGGGACCTTTGCGCCCGGCGTGGGCGTTCCGGCGATCGGGATGATTCAGGGCGGCAAGAACGGCTTGCCACGCGGACTCTACGAAGTACCCAAGCTGATGGCCGCGCCGCGCTTCGGTTTTGCCTGGGATCCGTTTCGCCGGGGCCGCACGGCGATCCGCGGCGGCGGGGGTGTGTTCTTCGACCGGATCCAAGGCAACATGACTTACAACATGCTTCCCAATCCGCCGTCCATCTTTACGCCCACCGTTTACTTTGGTACGCTGGACGGCTTGGCGGAGACGAGCGGCAAAGGGGTACTGGCGCCATCGGGTACGGTGCGGGCGATTTTCGGGAATAACCCGATGCCGACCACTTACAATTTCTCCCTGGGCTTGCAGCAGCAAGTGGGTAAGTCCTTTCTAATGGATATCTCTTACGTGGGAGCGCTGAGCCGCCACCAATTGTGGCAGCGGAATATCAATGCGATTCCGCTGTCCTCGACGTTCTTAGACCGCAATCCTCAGAACCGGAACCCTGCCCGGCCCACGGCGGCGCTGAGCAATAACTTCCTCCGCCCGTTGCAAGGCTATGGCGATATCTTTCTGTATGAATTTGCCGCGGCTTCGAATTACAACTCCGTGCAGACTCGATTCTCGCAGCGGCTGAGCCGGAGCCTGAACTGGGCGGTGAGTTACACCTTTAGCAAGGCGCTCGGTACAGCTTCGTCGGATGGCCAGACGATTAACCCTTTCTTTAGCCCGCGCGAGTGGAACTACGGCCCGCTCACTTACGACCGCACGCAGGTGCTGGCGGTGAACTACAACTGGACGGTGCCCTGGAAGCACCGCCTGGCGCGCGGCTGGCAGTTCTCCGGCGTGACCCGCGGCCAGACCGGCGCGCCCTTCACACCGGGCATCGCCCTGGTGACCGGCGGCGACATCACGGGCAGCGCTTCTTTTGGCACCCGCTTGGTGGTGATGGATCCGGCGGCACCGTTGACCGAGCGGTTCCGGGCTCCGGCGCGGGGAGAATTGGGCAACATCGGCACCAACATCTATCGCGGGCCGGGCTTCCTGAACCACGACCTTTCGCTTTACCGTAACTTCAAGCTCGAACGGACTAATACGCAGCTTCGGTTAGAGACCTACAACACGCTGAACCACACCCAGTACTCCAGCCAATCGACGACGGCGCGCTTTGAAAACGCGGGGGCGACGAACCAAATTGACCCGTTGTTCCTGGAGCCGACGAATGCGCGGAGCCAGCGGCGGATCCAGATCGCGATCCGGGTGACATTCTAGATTACGAAACGAACCCGGGAGTTGTTGATTCTATTAGGCCGTGGCGTTTGGGTGTCGCCGATCTGCATGCATTGGCGGTCAAGCATTTACATGCGCCGATTCAGGACGGGCCAAGGGCCCAATCCCACCCGGGTAAGGTGAAGGTCTTCTATCTATAGCTTACCAGGGGCGGGGAAGGATTTCGGTTGAAGTGTTTGATCCTAAAAGGACATTTCGATGTCACTCGTATGCGCCTAAGGTCCTAATCGCTGACTTCCCGTTCTTAACGGATAACTGTGATTGGGCGCAAGATCAACGGCTCCAACTTCTTTCGTGCAGCGTCTGCGCGGCGACTATGTGTACAACACGCTTGATCGCTTTATGCGCGACATTACGCCCGAGTTCGGGCAGCGTTCGGCGGGCGGGTTTCCGTTTATTGCCGACCTGCTATCCACTACCTCTACGCGAAGGATGAATGGCGCCTGCGTTCGAACCTGGTGCTTACGTTGGGTATTCGCTATGAGCAAGTGGGGGTTCCAGCCGGTGCGCAGTCTCAAGCGCTGAATTCGTACAGCGTGTGTTACCTGGGGACTCGTGGGCTGCGCCTGCCCATCCAGGTACAGCTG
>Ga0209490_10002650_pt1 | contig 16862 bp, 15 predicted proteins | sample MAT06_FD_187209 | JGI IMG/M metagenome (GOLD analysis project Ga0209490, IMG submission 187209) | Freshwater microbial communities from Lake Fryxell liftoff mats and glacier meltwater in Antarctica - MAT-06 (SPAdes) (version 2) | ecosystem: Environmental > Aquatic > Freshwater > Ice > Liftoff...
GAAGGCGGCGTCCCGCAAACCTTAACTGAATCAATCGACCACTCCGTCGACGCCTTCGTCTTCACCCAAGATTCAAAGTCGATCTACTTCGCCTCCGACGCCGCCGGCCTCGGCAAGCTTTTCCGCATCTCAGCCGAAGGCAGCAACTTCAACGAACACCCGCAGCGCACCGGCAGCTTCTCAAACATTGCGATCGGCGGTAACACCCTTTTCGCCAATTTCGACAGCGCTACCCACCCGGCTGAAATCTACGCGCTCGACACGGCCAAAGCCACTTCGAGGACCCTCACCCACTTCACCGATCAAGCCATCGCAGACCTCGATCTCTCCACCCCCAAACACTTCTACTTCACCTCGAAAAAGGGTCGCATCATCCACAACCTTCTCATCACCCCGCCCAACTTCGACGAGACCAAAAAATACCCACTTCTGGTGCTGATCCACGGCGGACCGCACGGCATGTGGAAAGACCAATTCTTCCTGCGCTGGAATTACCACCTCATCGCATCCCCCGGCTACGTGCTGCTTCTTACCAATTACACAGGCTCTACAGGCTTCGGTGAAAAATTCGCCCAAAACATCCAGGGCGACCCGCTAGCCACCCCGGGCAACGAACTCAACGAAGCCGCCGACGAAGCCCTCCGTCTTTTCAGATACATTGACCCCGCACGACAAGCCGCCGGCGGCGCCAGCTATGGCGGCCATCTGGCCAACTGGCTTCAGGCCACAACAACGCGCTACAAATGCCTCATCTCCCATGCAGGGCTAATCAACCTCGAATCGCAATGGGGCACCAGCGACGTGATCTATTCTCGCGAGCTCAACAACGGTGGCCCGGTCTGGATGCAGGGAGAAACCTGGCGCAAGCAAAACCCCATCCGCTATGCCGCCAACTTCAAAACTCCTACTCTGGTAACGGTAGGAGAGCGCGACTTCCGCGTCCCCATGAACAACTCGCTCGAATACTGGTCTGTCCTCCAGCGCCAGCGCGTCCCGTCCAAGCTCATTGTTTTCCCCGATGCCAATCACTGGATCCTCAAAGCCGAAGACTCACGATTCTTCTATCAGGAGGCCCTCAACTGGCTTGGCCGATGGCTAAACTAACCGCTTACAGCCTTACACTCGGAAGCTTTCAGACTGGATTAGTATTTTTGATTTTGATTAAACCACTATCCATTCATCTCGATTAGGCTATCGAAGAACTCTCACTGCTTGTCGGTTGAGTTTCTGAAATCAATCACGCGGTGGAAGGTGAGATAGTTGGCATCATGAGCCCGGTGGGCTCCACCGGTCTCATCGTCAAAGGCCGTCCGCGAGGCAACAATCAGATCCTTGCCTTCAAACTGCCAGTCCACATATTGAAAGGCATGTTGCAAGGGGTCAGGATGTTCGAGAATAGTGCGCTTCACCGTCCAAGCCTTCAAGTCTGGTGAGGACATCAGCACCAGCGTATTCCGCACTGAGGCAGGGTTCTCCGCCGACAACGGATACTTCTTGAGCGCCGGGTTCGACAGCGTCCAGTACAGCTTCGTCTTCTTGTCCCAGCGAATCGTAAACTTCTTCGCTCCACCTGGAAACACCACAAACTCGGTCTTGCCGTCGCGCAAGATCGCCGCGTACTCGCGGTTGGCTACCCGCAACACATTCACAAGCCGGCCGTCGCGCGCCACAATCAAATTGCCTTCCAGCCAATGATCCCCAACCGGCGCGGTCGCCTTCGGAAACTTCAGCCGCGGGCTGAATGTCCAGCTCGACGCCTGCATCAGATCCGCCTTCACGAATGCACTCACCGTTAAGGCCTCAAAGAATCCCCACTTCCCCTCCGGGTGCCATTCCATCCCACGCCAGATCCGCCCCTCATGAATTGCAATCGGCACTGGTGCCGTATGATAGCCAGTCTCTGTAGTCAGGTACGAGGCTTCACTCCAGTTCTTTCCGCAGTCCACAGACTTGCGGATCACCACTCTCCCATACTCATAGGTCGTCCCCATCAGATACAAGACTTTGCGGTGCTCAAAGAGGTTCGACCAGAATTGATCCTTCAACTCCGCAGTCCGTCTCCAGGCTTTCCCACGATCCTCAGAACGAAAAACCCGGGTGAGCGCAGAGACACTCTGCGTAGACCCGGGTCCAAAGAAATCGTGTGTCGCCACATAAGCCCCATCGCGGCATTTGACGATGGAAGGGGAGCCAATGTACTGGCGGCTGGCGGCGGCCTCGTGATCGATCACCACTCCGGGGGGGAGGATAGCGGCCAAAAACAGCGTTGCAAGTAAACTTGTCATTCAGGAACATCGTACAGCCAGCGGGTGCGCGGGGTCTGTTACACTGCTGAATTCAGGACGAAGACAGGAGTATTTTGAAACTCATCAGTGTTGTATCTCCGTGCTTCAACGAAGAGCTGAATGTTACCGAACTCTATGAGCGGGTGCGCGCGGTATTCGCGGGTTTTCCTGAGTATCGCTACGAGCACATCTTCATCGACAACAGCTCCACGGACGCAACTGTGGCGATTCTGCGCGGTATTGCAGCTGCAGACCGCAATGTAAAAGTTATCGTGAACAGTCGCAACTTTGGGCACCTGCGATCGCCGGTTCATGCGCTGTATCAGGCTTCCGGTGCGGCGGTGGTGTTGTTGCTATCGGATTTGCAGGACCCGCCCGAGTTGCTACGCGACATGCTGCTGGAGTGGGAACGCGGCACGCCGATCGTGCTTGGGATCAAGAACACGAGCGAAGAAAGCGGGCTGATGTTCGCGATTCGCACGGCTTACTATCGAACAGTTGCGAAGCTGGCGAGCATTGATGTTTTCGAGCACTTCACCGGTTTTGGTTTGTATGACCGAAAAGTGATTGATATATTGCGCACCAAGTTTCTTGATCCCTATCCCAACTTTCGCGGGATGATCGCGGAGATCGGGTTTCCGAACAAGAAGCTGATGTATTCGCAGAAACGGCGTTTGCGCGGCATTACGAAGAACAATTTCTATACGTTATACGACCTGGCGATGCTGAGCATCACGAATCTATCGCGGGTGCCGTTGCGGATTTTCACATTTACGGGGTTTGCGCTGGCACTGCTGAGTCTTGCCGCGGCAACGTTTTATCTGGTGTACAAGCTGGTGTATTGGTACAGCTTCACGGTAGGGATGGCCCCTGTGATCATCGGCTTCTTTTTTATGATGTCGATCCAAATGATTGGGTTGGGGGTGCTTGGCGAGTATATTGGCTCGATCCATACAATGGTGCAGAACCGGCCGCTAGTAATTGAAAAAGAGCGTATCAACTTCGACGAAGATTAGCCACTGGACTGATTGCTTCCGTGTGCCCGGAAGGTGAAGTGCTTCTGCCCAATGAAACTCACCGTGGCATTGGGGCAGAGCATCACCGCGCCGCCGATCTAAGCCACTTCCTTGTCGTATTCAAAATTGCGGCGGATCATGAATACCAGGAAGAGGCCGTAACCGAAAGCGGTGTTCCAAACTCCGAGCACCAGGAATCGAAGGAACTCGCTACGCCACATCAATGCGACCTACCGGCATGCCAGGCTATCGTTCGGGAGATGGCTTCTTCGAGGCCCACATGCTCCTGCAAGCCCAACTCCAGCCGGGCTCTGGCCGTGGAAGGGATGTAACGCTCCGGGGCTTGGCCTGGGACGGGTTGCTTCAAAATCTCGATGCCCATTTTCGAATTGGTCACTTCCAGAACCATTCGCGCGAGTTGCTGGATGGACACTTCTCGCTCTGAACCCACGTTGTAGGCCCGGCCACTCTCGCCACGGAGCAGGATCGTCATCAGCCAGATCACCAAGTCGGTTGCATAGAGGTAGGAACGCACGGGCGTTCCGTCGCCGTGGATTCGTATTGCGCTCCCGGCCATTGCATCGCGGATGAAATTTCCGATGGCGAAGTGGATATCCAGCGGCAGATAGGGTCCGACGAAGGCGAAGCAGCGGGCGATTTTTGATTCGATGCCATATTGCTTTGCGTACAAGGCGCATAGTTGTTCGGCGGCACGCTTGCCGACGCCGTAGACGGAGCGCGGGTCCATCGGATCGGGTGCCCCGCAGTATTCTTCGCTGACGTGACTGAGCTCAGAAGGCTGCCTTCCGTAAACAGCTCCCGAACTGGTAAAGAGCAATGAGCGGGCACCTGAATTCCGGGTGAACTCAAGAACACGCTTTGTACCATCCAAAATCGTCGAGAACATTTCAAGTGGATCGTTGGCTGCAAGCTTCACACTTGCCTCAGTCGCGGCATGAATCACATGTGTGAATAGGCCAGTAGGGAAATCGAAAGTCCGGACATCGCCCTCAAGAAGGATTATGGATGGCTCGCTTGCTAAGTGACGCGCTTTTAGCCGAAATCGCTCAGCGCTTCTAGTTAGCAACACAATTTTGAGATCCAGGCCGAAATCGGTGGATGCCGCCAGCAGTACTTCAAGCATCATGCAACCAAAAAAACCTGTTCCACCAGTGATGAAAATGCGGGCCCCGCGAAGGCCCTCAAGCAATCCGCCTGAATGGCTCAGAATTTGCACTCGATCTCTGGGTGACAGATTTTGCATTGAGCGGTTATTTGGTATCAATTGGAATCAGTTAAGAACTCTCGCTGAAAAGTACGCAGGTCGATTCCGATGTCAGGCACCATCTCATCTATGGCTCGACTCTTCATCGTTCCATCCGGCAGACGATAGGAAGGAACAGTTGGAACCACTTTTTGATCTCTTCGATTCATAACCTCGCAAATCACGGGTCCCGTCCTGCTCAGCGCAAGCGCAATGCTGTCGTTGAGCGAACTTCGATCCGGACAGAACAGGTAAGGAATTCCAAATGCATCCGCAACCTTCGGCAGTGGTGGTAAGGTCACGCCGCTGCCTGGAGTTGATCCGACAAAGAAACCGTCAAAAAAATTCGATTGAGTGTTTCGAATGGAAGCGTAGCCGTCATTGTTGATGATGAAAATCTTGATGTTTGATTTATGGTGGGCAATAGTTTGCAGCTCTTGAAGATTTGTCTGCAAAGAACCATCTCCAAGAATCAGCACGACATTTCGCTCTGGCTCGGCGCTTGCCGCCCCCAGTGCAGCTGGTAGTGCCCAACCCATTCCAGCGAACGAACCAGGTACCAAAAATCTCTGTGTCCCTTTGAGGTCTAGCCCTTGTGGAACTACATAAGTTGGCTGCCCCGCGTCCGTCATCACAATTTCATCGCCCTTCATCAAGTCGCTCAGGAAAAACATGAACTCGTAAAGGTTGCAAGGGTCCGATGCGGAGCCTAGCGCATGGGGTTCATTTCGACTCGAGTATCTGTTCTTTGCCTCGTCGCAAAAGTTTAGCCAGGCTGCATCAAGATCGACAACAGGCTGATTCGCTGCAGTTCGCAGCAGTGCCGGAAGATAGTCCTGCAGCGTACCTTGAATCCGAACGTCTGAGATGGCTTGATCGCGTTCCAATGTCGCCGGATCAGGGTCGATTTGAACAACCGTTGCCTCCGGCGCGAACAACTCCTTTTCATAACCTGCCGATTGAATATGGAAGCTACATCCCATTGCGAGTATGAAGTCGGCGGATTGCACAGCAAAGTTTGCTCCGCGGTGGCCCCGCGTGCCGATCTGGCCAACCAACTGTTCATCGCTGTGCGGCAAAAGGTCTTTCCCGAGCATGCTTGTGACAACCGGAACACTCAGTAGATTCTTGAGCTGATGGAAGATAGCCACTTGCCCTGAAATTCTTACTCCATTACCGGCAAAAATCAGTGGCCGCTTTGCACTTCGAATCTGGTTCAAAATCTGGCGACATTGCTGCTCAATTTCGGGCGACGTCTCATTCCCCAAGGGTGGCGTGAATCCCTTGAGTTCTCCTGGAATGATGGAAGCCGCTTGCACATCCAAAGGTATGTCCAGCAGGACTGGGCCAGGGCGCCCCGACTGCGCGAGATAAAGTGCCTTCTCAACATGAAAGCGAACATCGGACGGGGAATCAACAAACGCAGCATACTTAGTGATGGACTCAACAATCGGGATGATGTCGATCTCGAAGACTCCCGCCTGACGCAAACCGGAAATTCCGGAAGCGCGCGTCGTTTCCTTCACTTTGTTCTGTCCAGTGATGAACACGATTGGAATCGAATCCTGGTATGCGCCTGCGATGCCAGTGATCAGATTCGTGGCACCAGGGCCGCTGGTTGCCAGGCAAAGTCCGATTCTTCCACTAGCACGGGCGAAGCCATCGGCCCCCATCGCTGACGCCTGTTCATGATGATTGCAATAATACGGAAGTTTTGTACGTCCAAACGCGTCCATCAAGTGCATCATCATTCCGCCTGAAACCATGAAAAAACTGCCAGCCCCTGCATCTACCAACGCTCGGGCGACATAGTCTGAAAGTCGGGTCGGTGTCATCATGCGCGTCTCCTAATCACTCACCATTTCGACTTTCACCTAGTACAGGCAAGGTGGACTTCACTTGATGGATGGTGTCGAGTACGTAGTCGAGCGCGGCGGGCTTCAGCCCAGGGTACACGCCGATCCAGAATACCTGGTTCATAACAAAATCCGAATTCTCTAGTGCGCCGATTTTGCGGTGTTCGATGCCCTGGTAGGCGGGTTGACGCAGGAGGTTGCCGCCGAACAGGAGGCGGGTGCTGATGCGGGCGGCTTCGAGGTGGGCGACGATCTGGCGGCGGGTGAAACCGGAATCCGGTCTGACGGCGATAGGGAAGCCGAACCAACTGGGGTCGGAGCCCTCGGTGGCTTCGGGGAGGATGAAGATGTCCTGCATGTCGGCGAGCCCTGCGTACAGGGCCTTGAAGTTCGCGCGGCGGGCTTCGACGAAGGAGGGGAGCTTCTTCAATTGCGCGACGCCGACCGCGGCCTGCATATCGGTGAGTTTCAGGTTGTAGCCGATATGTGAGTAGGTGTATTTGTGGTCGTAGCCGCAGGGCAGCTCGCCCAGTTGCCAGTCAAAGCGTTTGCCGCAGGTGTTGTCTTTGCCCGGTTCGCACCAGCAGTCGCGACCCCAATCGCGGAACGATTCGGCGAGGGTTTTGAGCATGGGCCTGTCGGTGAGGACGGCTCCGCCCTCGCCCATGGTCATGTGGTGGGCGGGATAGAAGCTGGTGGTGGCGAGGTCGCCAAAGGTGCCAACCTGTTGGCCGCGGTAGGTGGAGCCGACGGCGTCGCAACAATCTTCAACCAGCCAGAGGTTGTGTTTCTTCGCGAAGGCCTGGACGGCGGCGAGATCAAACGGGTTGCCGAGGGTGTGGGCGACCATGATTGCTCTGGTGCGCGGGGAAAGCGCGGACTCCAACTGGCTGACGGAGATGTTGTAAGTGGGAATATCGACATCGAGGAAGACGGGCACGAGCCGGTTCTGGATGATGGGATTGACAGTAGTGGGGAAGCCGGTGCCGGCCGTAATGACTTCGTCGCCGGGTTTGAGCTGGCGGTCGCCCAGCTTTGGAGATGTCAGGCAGGATAGGGCGACAAGGTTGGCGGAGGAGCCGGAATTGACCAGCAGCGCGCTGCGCAGGCCCATGTAGCGGGCGAATTCGCGTTCAAACTGGGCGGCGTAGCGGCCCGTGGTGAGCCAGAATTCGAGTGAGGAATCGACAAGATTGGTGAGTTCTTCAGCGTCGAAAACGCGGCCCGCATATTGAACCGGCGTGACGCCGGGGACGAAATCCGTGGCTGGAAACGCCTGCTTGTGATACTCGCGGACCAGACGCAAGATTTCGCTATGTAGTTCTTCTTTGTTCATGACCATTACTTAGCCGAAAGGTACTGCGTATACCATCGGATGGTCGCGTCAAGTCCTTTATCTAAATCGAATCGCGGGCTCCAGCCCAAGAGCGTACGCGCCTTCTCGGCACTCAAATACTGGTGCAAAATCTCGTTGCTCGCCGTTCCCTGTATGTCTGGCTCCAACTTGCTACCCATCGCCGCCAGAATCTTTCGCACCAATTCCAGCACCGTCAGCTGAATCTCATTCGAAAAATTGAAGGCCTCCCCCGCCAACGCCGGATTTTCCGCCATCTTCTCCGCCAGATGCAGGTAAGCCTCGGCCCCATCTTCCACGAAAAAGTAATCGCGAATATAGGACCCGTCCGACCGCAACACTGGCCGCTCACCCCGAAACACCGAGCGTATCGTACCTGGCACAATCCGGTTCCAGTTCAGATCGCCGCCCCCGTAAAAGTTCCCACACCGGGTAATTGCCACCGGCAACCCATAGGTATGCCCATACGACGAGGCAATCAGGTCCGCGCACGACTTGCTGACATCATACGGATGCCGGCCTTGCAGCGGCGTCGCTTCCGAATAAGGCAATTCCGGCTGATCGCCATAAGCCTTGTCTGACGAGGCCACCACCACCTGCCCCACCAACGGGCTCCTCCGGCAGGCCTCCAGCAACGCCCACGTCCCCTTGATATTTGATTCAAAAGTCGAAACCGGGTTCCGGTTCGCCACTCCCACAATCGTCTGCGCCGCCAGATGAAACACCGTGCGGATTTCGTACTCTCCCAGCGTGCGCTCCATTAGATCTTGGTCGCGCACATCCCCCCGTACTACCTTTACCTGCTCAATCCCCCCGCTGCTCACCAACTGCGACTGCGGCACCCAGTCCCGCACCAGACACACCACTTCCGCCTGCGTTTCGATCAGTCGCTTGGTCAGCCACGATCCCACCAATCCCGTGGCCCCGGTCACCAATACCGGTCGGTCTAACCAAAACTGCGGGGTCAAGCCGCACCCCTATCGTTGGACGCACTCTCCCACACTTTCCAGGGTGCATTCCCTTGGTCCCAAAGATCATTCAGGGCCTTGTACTCGCGATAAGTATCCATTGCAAAGAAGAACCCGTCATGGTAGTAGCTCATCAATTGGCCTTCGCTTACCAGCGTCTGCAGCGGCGTCGTTTCCAGCACGCAGTGCGGGTCCAGATAATCCAGCACCTTCTTGTTGAACACCATGAAGCCCGCGCTCGCAATCTGGTCAATCTGCGGCTTCTCCACAAACTGCAATACCTGCCCGTTCTCGGCCACATCCAGAATGCCAAACCGCGACGTTGGCTTGATGGTCGTAATCGTCGCCAGCTTGCCGTGCGACTTATGAAATTCGTACAGCTTCTGGATGTTTACATTAGATACTCCGTCACCATAGGTGACGAAAAAATCATCCCCATCCAGATGCCGGCTCACCCGCTTCACACGCCCACCGGTCATCGTCTCAACACCCGTATCAGCCAGCGTCACCCTGAAGTTCTGCTCCCGGTGCCGGTCATGAAACACGATCTCGTTCTTCTCTCCGAGGCGCATAGTGAAATCATTGTTCATCGCCTCATAATTCAGGAAGTATTCTTTGATCATGCTGCCCCGATAACCCAGGCAAAGCACAAAATCATCAAAGCCGTAATGCGCATACAGCTTCATGATGTGCCACAGGATTGGCCTGCCCCCAACTTCTACCAATGGCTTCGGGCGAAACTCGGTTTCCTCACGGAGGCGAGTACCCTGACCCCCACATAATATGACTACTCGCATTGGTTGTCCTTAAATCTAACAGATGCTTCGTTTAGCACGCAACCTGCAGGCAAATTGCAAACATTGCGCCCATCTTGGCACTCGTGTTCTTTGAAAATCATAGAGATAGATGAACCTTCCAACCGTCCCAAACGGCTGTTTGCCCTGCAGCCAGTCGTAACTGCCAGGGTTGCGGTGCAACCCCTCAAGCGATGTAACGCTGATTACACCAACACATTCCACGCTTTCGATTTTGCCTTTTTCCCATGATTTAGGTAGATACACGGATTGGATACCATAGTACTTGGGATTCGTGAATTCAAAGAAGTCCAGGCAAAATACTTTCGGCTTAATCTTGTCGCATAGGTCTTCAGCTTTTTCAAATCCTGGCCCCAATTGAGGTTGGAATCAAGCAAATAATTGGAGCCGGCCTTTCGGCCACCTCAAAGAAAATTGAAGAATGCGAGATAGATGGACCATATCGCAATGGTCTCTCCGGCCTGCAGCGCGACCAGTAGCCCGGCCGTGGCAAGGATCTTCCTGATTGGCAGGTTCCGCTTCAAAGCTGCTCCCGAAACACGATAGAGATTAAGGAGAGATCGGCAGAAAGTGGCGGATCCCGATGTTGATATTGCTGGCCAACACCAGCGCAAAATAGACCATCGGTGGCGGCAGCAAACTACGAATATTGAGGTCTCTATTTGGTCCTCAATGAGACACGGCGACCGTCGCACGGGGGCCTACGCCGCAACTGAAACCAGCACCAGCAACCCCACCGGCTATTTCACCGCAAAAACAAAGCGGGAAGTAATACAACCATCCCGAACTCGAATGGGTCCCAAGCAGGTACGCCGTATGCCCGGTTTTCTAATGAAGCAGCGGAATCTCCACCCCGCTGATGCAGCGAAAAAATGGATTTACAGGGCCCGGAATGCCTTCGAACACTCCCCTGTTTAGTGAGGAGAACGTACCAGGCAGGTACTCTCCTGCGATCACAGCCAGTGCCGTCACCTATGCCGCAACTAGAACCAGAATCCTCCGCTCCATGGATGCCGATGGTATCCGCATCAATATGCCATGAACCAGCAGCAGCAACGGCAGGAGCACCAGCATGGAAAACTTCGAACTCAACGCCAACCCCAGCGACAAATCGGAGTACGCCGCGCCGGCTGCGGATGGCTTCCCCAGATACGATAGCCACATCCCGCCCGTCATAAAGTAAAACAGAGTGCTCGAAATATTAGTGGTGATATACCGGCCTGTGCAATGATATTCGGGTCAAGCGAGGATAGCGACGCGGCGAGTAATCCAGCCGGTGCGCCAAAGAATCGCCATGGCAGCCAGGCAACGGCCATGATCAGTAACGCTGTAATTGCCATCAACGAGTAACGGGCGGCGATCAGCAGCCGGTCCACTTGGATTGGGCCACGGTAGAGCCTTTCCACCAGATTGCCAATTATGTCATCACCTGGTTTCTCGTTGATGGGCAAGGGCGGGCTCATCAACATCAGTGGCGCGGCATTCAACAAATCTTGAAGCGGTGGATGTTCCGGATTCAGCAAGAAGTGTCTGCTGCGCAGGTATCGGTAGCCCGCAGCCAGATATGTCCTTTCGTCGAAATTTGAGCTCTCCTGCGCCATCAATCCAACCTGCAAGGTGATCATGACTCCAACAAAAGCGAAAACCGGTAGCCAAAATCGCCTTTCCAGTGCATTCAGCTTTGCGTTGGGTTTAACGCTACTATTCGGCATTTGAATCAGAGAATCCGGCCGGCCAAAGCTTATTGGCAAGGCCAGAGTTCCGGGCTTCAGACCCACATACAGAAGCTGACAGTGCAACCGGCAACTTAAGCCCGACATGGACTCTCCAGGCGTATTATCCTTGTTTCTGACAATAAAGTTTCGCGGCCCCAAGGCGGACCAATAGTGAAAAAACGACAGACTCTCGCCGATGAAATTCTCGAGCTGATTGGAAATCAACCCGTGTGGAGCCTCCTGTTCTACACAATTTTCTTTCTTGGCTCCACGTTGGCCGCAAGCCGGATGCGGCCATTTTGGTACGACGAGCTCGCGACTTACTACATCTGCATGCTTTCGGACTGGAATACTGTCAGAACCGCCCTCGCTGCAGGGGCGGATTTAAACCCCCCTACTTTTTACGCTGTTACAAGATTCAGCCAAGCCATCTTCGGAACGAGTGAGGTTGCCACACGCCTTCCCGCCACTCTCGGATTCCTGTTGATGTTGATATGTCTCCACCGCTTCATTGCCCGAAGAACCGGTTATGCGATCGCCTTCGCTTCCATTTGTTTCCCCCTTGTAACTGGTGCTCATGCCTGGGCCTATGAGGCAAGGCCTTATGGCCTGATGTTGGGGTTGGTTGCTGTCGCCATGCTCTTTTGGCAGCGTGCCGGAAGTGTTCCAAGTCCACACCCGGCCGATTGCATCGGTTTGTTGATTTCTCTCACGCTGGCTGTCACAACCCAAGCTTACGCAGTCCTTGCGATTGGGCCATTCATCCTGTCCGAAGTGGTTCGGTACATTCTAGTCCGGGAGGCGCGCTGGACCATCTGGCTTGCGCTCATTGCCCCATTCTCGGCACTTGGCTTCTATATCCCCCTGTTTGCCAACCACAACACCGTGGTTCTCAACAATGCCATGTTCCGCCCGGAATTAGCCTCCATCGCCAGCTTTTTCCACATGCTCCTCAATCCAACTTTATTTCCGCTGCTGCTTGTTCTCATCTTTCTTGTCTGGACCAAAACCCAACCCGGCCAGCCAACTCCGGAAACTCCCTCCACCCCCATTCCAGCTGAAGAACTCACCCTGGCATTTGGATTCCTGCTCGTGCCCGTAGCGGCCATAATCGTCGCCGTGGGCATCACGCACATTTATTTCGATCGATATGGCCTGCCGGCAGTCCTCGGTGCCACGCTTTGTGTTGCCTACCTGCTTGCTCGCGTGGCAAATCGCAGGGTTCCCATCGTCGCCTCAGCCGTCTTCCTGTTCTGGTTCCTGCTCAATGCAATCCCGTTCACCATATTCCATCAGGTCATGACCACGCCTGCTGGACCCCAACCGGCCAAAATCGAAAATATCCGCCCGGATCTGCAAGTCGTTGTTTCGAGCGGGCTCGATTTCCTGACTTACGCCCATTATTCAGAGCCCCGCCTCCGCCAGCGAATGAACTATCTCGTCGACCCCAAACTGGCCGTAGGCTACACTGGCGCAAACGCCTTCGACGTCGCCTATCCGATTATGAAGAAATGGCTGAACCTGCCCGGTTCCGTCGAATCCTACGAACAATTCATGGCCCGCAGTAAACCGTTCCTTTTGCTCGGACCCAGTTTCCACCCGCTCGACTGGCTCACCAAGAAGTTGATCGACGATGGTGCTACTGTCAAAATAGTTTATTTGCACCCCAATATGATCGTTTGCGAAGTAACTCCCGCCGTCAGGCCCAAATAGCCCACTACTGCAGCGTACTCGCCCCCTGCACACCCATCGTGTTGTCGGCTACGTTCTTGTTCGTATAGTTGTCGAGGTTGATCACGTAGGTCTCAGGGGAATCGAGCAACACCGGTGAATGCGTAGCGCAGATGATCCGGAACTTCTTCTGGTCGGCCAGTTCCAGCAACATCTTCAATATGCGCCGTTGGTTGCTCACCGATAGCGCCATCTCCGGCTCATCGAGAATCAGCACGGTCCCTTCCGGCAGGCTCGGAAAGTTCTCGCGGAACATCGTCAGCATCACCTGTCCGTGGCTCGCCATCTGCAAAAATTCAAGCATCTGCGGGTTGTCCTGAAACAGCTCCAGTTGCATCCGCGGGTTGTGTTGCTCGGCATCAAACAAATAAGGCTTGCCGAGGGTTAGCTTGCCAGTATCGAGGCGATAGATAAAGCCATCCACTTGCTCGCCCTTCATGGCGTAGAAGATCGAATGCAGCAAGGTGCTCTTGCCGCTGCCATTTTCGCCACTCAGCATGATTACCGGGTGCGACAGGTCAATGATCATCGGCATGTGAAAGTTCAAATTCACAAAAACCGGGTGCGAAAGGATTTTTAGGAACATCGGGTCAGAAGTCACTGTTTTGTACTCTTTTCTCCAGAGTACCGCTCATGCGGCACTTCGTCAGGCTCAAATCCCATTCGACGCACTTCTTCTATCGCCGCAAAATACTCCCCCAGATCCTCCGCCCCACTCAAAAGCCGCTGCGCCATCTTCAAACGTGAGTCCACATCCAGGTTCATTACCTTGGCCAGTCGCAGCCTCACACTTCCTTCTATTTCACTCACCATCAGTAAACAGCCGTCAGTGAGTCCCAACTTCTTGCGCAACTTCGCAGGGATCACAACCGTGCCCCTCTTACCCATTTGAAGAAACTCTTCACTCATACCATCAGAATATCTGAAATTCAGAAGATCAAAGCGCTACAACAAGACCAATTCGCTCTAAAAGCGCATTTTGTGTCGCATCACGGCCCATAAAACTACGGAAGAGGTCTCTCGGCTCCTCGCTGTTCCCCTTTGCCAGGATCTTCTGTCGATACTCTCGCCCAACAACGCCATTGAGTACCCCCTCTTCTTTGAACCGCGAGAAGGCGTCAGCATCCAGCACTTCCGCCCACTTGTAGCTGTAATAGCCGGCTGCATAACCAACAGGCCCTGAGAAAAGGTGAGTAAAGCCCAGGATCATTCCATACTTCTCAGGTAAAGTGATCGGCGTGAAGCGCTGCAAAACTTCATTAGCCAGCGCCACCAGGTCTATTTCCACATTCGGGACAAATTCGGTATGGAGCACCAGATCTACTGTCGCAAAACCCAACTGCCTCATTTGTCCTGAGGCGGCCCGGTAAGTGCGCGCCCGCTTCATCTTCTGGAAAAGCTCTTCTGGAATAGCCTCACCCGTCTCGTGATGACGCGCGAAGAAATCAAGCGACTCGCGCTCCCAGCACCAGTTCTCCATAATCTGGCTCGGCAACTCCACAAAGTCCCAGGGCACATTGGTGCCGCTCAGGCTCCTCAACGGCACCTCACTAAGGCAATGGTGCAACAAATGGCCGAACTCGTGAAAGATCGTTTCTACTTCGCGATGAGTCAGCAGCGCTGGCTGATCGGGCATTGGAGGGGTCATATTGCCGCAAATCACTCCCAGGTGGGGAGCAAAACTGCCGTCTGCCTGCGGCCCACCGGTGCGCAGCGCTTCCATCCACGCTCCACCGCGTTTGGACTCACGCGGAAACCAATCCGCGTAGAACGCTCCTATCATCCGGCCGTCTGAATAAATCTCGTTGTAGCGAACGCCCGGCTCGTACACCCTGGCGTCTGGAATGTGTTTGACCTCAATCCCAAACAGCTTCTCGCAAAGCTCAAACATTCCGGCCACGACACGATCCACCGAAAAATAGGGTCGCAACGCTTCTTCATCAAAGTCGTAGAGCGCTTGTCTCTGCTTCTCGGCGTAGTAGCCTACATCCCAAGGCTCCAAGTTCTGACCGCTGAAGGCCTCAAGCGCTTCATGTTCTTCTACAAACCGGTCACGCGTCGCCTTTTCCAACTCATACACAAACTCGCGAGCAATCGCCCCCCGTTGCGCCATCCGATCGGCTAGCACAAAATCGGCAAAGGTGAAATACCCGAGCAGAAGAGCTTTCTCCCGACGCAAGGTCAGCACCTGCCGCATCAGATCGCGATTATCGTAAGCGCCTTCAGTAGCACGCTCGTTGTAGCCTTGCCAGAGTTGTCGCCGAATCGGAGCGTCATCGAGGTAGGTCAAAACCGGCACAAAACTTGGTGCTTGCAGAGTAAACCTGTATGCCGCTTTACCCTTGGCCTCAGCGCTCGCCTTTGCCGCTGCCTTAGCGTTCTCTGGTAAGCCCGACAGTCGTCCCTCATCCTCGACAATCAGCTCAAACGCATTTGTCGCATCTAACACATTCTGTGAGAACTTTGTGCACAGGCCCTGCAATTCCACGTCGATCGCCAGCAGCCGCGCCTTAAGGTCAGGATCGAGCTCTGCGCCATGCCGGCGGAATGAGTCCACCTGCTTGGTAAGAAACCGTTTCTCAAGCCGGTTCAAGCCATCTTCACTCACACCCTGTATCGCACTCCATAGTTTTGCGTTCAGAGGGATTGAAGCATAGAAGCCGCTCACTTCCGGGTCAATTGTCTGCACCGCCTCGCGCAGCTCAGGCGAGTTCGACACGCATTCCATGTGCCGCACAACAGCCATCGCATTTTCGAGGTTCACGGTCGATTCGTCCAGCGCCGATAAAGTATTGGCAAAGGTCCGGGCCCCGGCAATGTCTTCAATCGAAGTTATGTTCGCCTGTGACTCGGCAATCAGCTCCCTCACGGCAGGCACGATATGCGCCACTTCAATCTGGTCAAAGGGAATCTCAAAAGGTACTCGCAAAAGTGGATTCATGATTGCTTCAACATCTCCTCAATCTTCTCAACGGCAATTTCGCAAGCCGCTTTAGTGGCGTCATAGTGAGTGACAATCCTCACCAGCGTCGGCCCAAAGGCGCTCATCAGCACGCCACGCTCCGTCATACGAGCTGAAAACTCAGCCGCAGTCCAGGGCGTCCCGGCCACATCGAATATCAGAATATTCGTTACTACCTTCGATGCATCGATCGTGATGCCCGGCATTACAGAAATTCGTTCTGCAATCATCCGGGCGTTGGCGTGATCCTCACCGAGGCGTGACGGCATCTTCTCGAGCGCAATCAATCCTGCCGCCGCGAGAATTCCAGCCTGCCGCATCCCGCCGCCCAGCCGTTTACGATACAAGCGGCCTTTGTCGATCAGCGCCTGAGGCCCAACCAACATACTGCCAACCGGCGCGCCCAGCCCCTTCGAGAGGCAGAACATGACTGTATCTACCTTGGCCGTGATCTCCGCAACCCCGCGTCCTGCCGCAGCAGCCGCATTAAACAAACGCGCCCCGTCCATATGAACAGGCAACCCCATCGAATGCGCACCATCGCAAATCGCGTCAAGTTGCGCCTGCGGGTATACCGTTCCCCCGCCCACATTGTGAGAATTCTCAACTTCAATGAGCCCGGTTGGCGCAGCGTGTGGCCCCAACGGTCGAATTTCCGCCTTCACCCGCGCCCAATCGAGCAAACCGTCCGCAGTCGGAATCGCCCGCGCCACACAACCGGCAAACCAGGCCATCATAGACAACTCGTAATTCAGAATGTGCCCGCGCGAATCGCAGATCACTTCCTGCCCATGTTCGGTGTGAATCTTGATCCCGATCGTATTCCCCATCACCCCCGTAGGAACAAACAATCCGGCTTCTTTACCGAGAATCTCCGCCGCCCGTTCTTCGAGCCG